>WOR8_10005091_pt1 | contig 18931 bp, 1 predicted proteins | sample DeeMarSeWOR38_10_FD_19890 | JGI IMG/M metagenome (IMG submission 19890)
CACGGTTGGTCAGCCCGTCGTTGTCTGAGTCGATGTCGGCATCATTTACCCACGGATTTAGCCCGTGTTTGATCTCCCAGTCATCGGGCATCCCATCGGCATCCCAGTCCACACAGATGGGCCCATGGAAGCGGTGTTTGCCGTAGGCGTCGATGTCTTCAAGTTTGTAGTAATACAAAGTGCCCGGGGTAACTTCGGTGTCCATATAGCTGTAGGCTTTGCCCTCCACCGAATAGTTTAGACCCGGGATCAAAGCCTTGTTGATCTTTTCAAAAGGTCCTGCCTTACTGGTAGAACGGTAGATATTAAAGCCCAGGTTAGCGACCTCGTTGCCGGTTTCCCATTCGACCTTAACGTCGTTGCCGGTGCCCGTGGCCGTAAAGGAAACCAGCGATATCACCGTGGGTGCAGTTGACTCATCGATTTCTATTGTTTGAGTCAAAGTGGTGGCGCCGATCGTTATGGATTCATTGGCCGGCACAATGGTGCCGCTGGTCTTCAGCACTCCGTCTTTGAATAAGACATTGACCCTGTATGACCCGCAGGCACCTCCATATGAAGCCGGCAACCCAAAATGGACGATATTTTCATCCTGCCCCAGGGGCCGCCCGCCGTCCACCTGTCGGATGGCGAGCAAAGTTGAATCGGAACTGTTGTATAAATAAACAATGGCCCCGGTACCGTCCTTGGGCGCACCCCCGGCGCCGCTGCCGACTACCCGCACCCGCAAATACTTATTGTTATTCAGCTTGTTCTCGTAAAGGACAACGGCGCCGGGCGGGGTGCCGTCCTCTGATTGATTGACGAATACATCCAGGTCACCGTCATTGTCCATATCGGCCAGGGATGCGCCGGTTCTGGCTTTATCAGCGTTGTTATTGGCAATGCCGACGGTGGCGCCGATTTCTGTAAACGTATTGTCGCCGTTATTGTTGAACAGGTCATCGGCCTGGCCGTCATTGACGACATAAAAATCGATGTCGCCATCGTTGTCAAAATCACCAGCGGCACAACCGGTGCTGCTGGCTGTTACGGTGTTGATATCTCCGGAGGAGGCCGTCACATCCGTAAAGGTGTCATCGCCGTTGTTGCGATAAAGCGTATTGATGTTGGTGCCGCTGTGCAAAACAAGCAGATCAAAATCCATGTCATTGTCATAGTCACCCAGGCACCAGCCAATGTTAGCACTAAGCTTACCTGCGCCTAAACCCGAAGAAGCGCTGATATCGGTAAAAGTGCCATCGCCATCGTTGCGGTAAAGATACAAGGTCGTACCTACCGCGTGAAATATGTCCATATCACCGTCGGCATCATAATCGGCGCTCCCGGTCCATTCCCCGTTGCCCAAGCCGCCGGTGGGCAGTCCGGCAGCGGCGGTTGTTTCGGTAAAGGTTTCATCGCCGTCGTTTTGCCACAGGTTGATGTCTCCAACATTACCGTCCGGATGCACCAGGTCCAGCCAGCCGTCGTTGTCGTAATCCAGAGCGGCCGCTCCCTCCGGATTGGCATTGGCCAGCTGTGAACTGGTAGTAATATCAGTAAAAGAAGAGCCGGTGTCATTTCTGAACAGCATTATCGGCAACGTAAAAAACACGTCGCGTTTGCCGTCATTGTTGATATCGCCTAAAACAATGGATCGCTCAAAAGAGCCAAGGTCGCCGAAGCTATAACTGGCGCTGAAGGTTTTGTCGCCATCATTCAAATACAGCTGGGGTCCGCTACCGGTTGCCGGTCCGTGGAAAATGACGTCCACATAGCCGTCATTGTTCATATCCGACCAGGCAGCAACGCCTGCCTGGTGGACGCCACCAACGTCCACACCGGCTGAGGCGGCGATGTCGGTGAAACTTAAAAAGGTATGGGTGGCATCGCTGATGGTGCCGGATTTGGTGCCCGCAGATACGGTCACATCACCGGTGGCCATCGAAAACGTTGTGGTATCACCGCCGGTCAGATTGTTCACCGTGGCGCGCACCAGGTAGTTGGTGCCGCCGGTGTCCGGGCTTTCGCTCAAAGAGGTAAAGGAAAGCACTCCGCTTGAAGGCGTCACGTTGTCTTTTAACTGGCTGTCACCACCGTCTACAACACCGTCGTTGTTATTATCGCGCCACAGCTCACCATCAGTCACATCCCCATTGGCCACACCGTCAACAGTCGTAAAGTTGACATCCAGCTGGGTAACATTCAGCGCGCCGGAACGCGTCAGTTTGAATCGGAAAATGACATCTGTCATCGCGCTGCTGAGCGCAAACTGATCCGGCACCTGACAAAGAGTGTGGTTGTCCAGGGCCAGGGATGTGCTGCCGACGTCCTGGGTATGGACTGCGTTGGAAACGGTGCCGGATTTGGTTACCCCACCCTCAGAGACGGTGATGTCAGCGCTGGTCAACGAAAAGGTGGTGGTGTCGCCGCTAATCAGATTGGCCACCGTTGCGCGCACCAGATAATTTTTGCCGCTGTCCGCGGTCTGGCTCAATCCGGTAAAAGACAGGGTCCCATCAACCGGCGTGACATTGTCTGCAAGCAGGGTGTCGCCCGGATCATCCACCACCCCGTCGTTGTCGACATCCAGCCACAGCTCGCCGTCGGTTACATCCCCGTTGGCCACCCCACCGTCGGTGGTAAAATCCACATCGATCTGGGTGACGGTCACCGTACCCGAATCAGTGAGCTTAAAGCGGAACAGCACATCGGTGACCGGACTGGAAGTGGTGAATTTGTCGCCCACCTGGCTCTGGGCATGGTCGGCCAGGATCAGGGAATTATCGATCTCCTCACCATCAACTGTCTTGATGAACTTGTCCACACCGATCCCCGGGTTATTGAGGTTGTTGGTCTCGGTCGTAAGCCAGGATTCGCTGCGCACTACCGAGGAAATGCGCACTTCGTCGATGATGCCGTTGATGGGATCTCCGTTGGCGTGATCATAACCGACCGCAAAATCGCCATTGGAATCATAAAGCGTCCCGGTCAAATCGGTTGAATTGGTGCAGTTGGAATTGCTGCCGTCGATATAAAGCTTCAGGTCGCTGCCGTTACGCACGCCGGCCAGGTGATACCAGGTGGCGGTGGACAGGGCACCGGTGTTCATATTCGACTGCCGAAGCGTGGACGAATTGTTGCGCCACTGAAAATAAGGTCTGTATGAACCCGCAGAGAACTCATCAGTAATCCACATATGGTAAGAAAAATATGGATCTACGGTGTGATTCTTATAGACAATCTTGCCGATTCTATGGGTGTCGATCTTGACCCAGGCCTGAAAGGTCATGTCGTCGCTAGGGGTAAAATCGGCGTGGTCGCCGGCAGACAGAGAATCTAAATTTTCTTTAAAATCATCGGCACCGGCTGCGCGTCCGGTGGCATCTGTAGTACCGGCACCGGCGTTAATGTTTTTGGGTGTTAGATGAAGGCTGTTGGACACCGAATTTTTATGACCGTCGACCTCATCATCGGCCGGTGTTTCGTGCAGGTGGTAGACCGCATTGTAACCGTTGCTCCACACCCCCGGGGGATTCTCCTGGTTTTCAGCCGTGCCGCAGCCGTAATACATATAGATTTCGGTATCGCTTGAGGACGACAGAAAGGGAATCTTCACCCAGGCCACAATGTCGCCATTCGTGCTGTCGAAGTCCTCGATTTCATGGTCCAGTTTGGTCGTGCCGTTGGCTGAGGTAAATAAAACATCATCAAAGGTGCCCTGAGCACCGGCTGCCAGGTCGCCGTCGCCGGTAAAGGAAATCAGCACCGGAAAATCGGTTTGATCCGCTTCCACCAGACCAGCGTTTAAGGTCAGTTTTTTGCGATACTGCCAGCAGGCACCATACCAGCCACTGGCGGCAATGTTGGTGCGACCGATACCACCATCGCCACCACCCGGACCCGGATACGTCCCTCCGCCGATTTCCCCACCGGCCCCGCCGGCTACCGTCAGTGTCCCATTGCTGGTCCAGGTGGAGGCTTCGATCAAAATACTGCCGCCAGAGCCGCCGCCACCGGCACCGTAAGGCGTCGGGTCATCACCGCTGTCGCCGCCGGCAGCTCCCCGGGCACTGATGACGCCGCTATTTGAAACCGAATCGGCGATGATGTAAATCATGCCGCCGCCGGAACCACCCGCAGCACCGCCACTGCCACTGCAGGCGCCGTCGCAGTAAACGGCACCACCACCGCCGCCGCCGGAACCCAAAAACAAGGTGCTCAAATCCGAGGTGCCGTACAGTCCGCCACCACCACCGCCTGCACCGCTGCTGTCATTATAATCACTGGTTCCGCCACCGGTTCCGGTAATGGTACCGCTGCCGGCTGCTCCACCCGGTCCGACCGGAGCATCACCGGTGCTATCCGAACCGGCGCTGCCGGCATCGCCCCCGTCGCCGCCATAACCGTTTGCAGCAGCACCGCCACCACCACCGGCTGCAACACCGAGGGTGCCGCCCAGACCGCCGTCACCCGGGTCTGAGGCCCAGGTGTCGTCACCGCCACCGCCGCCACCGGCACCACCGCCACCGTAACCGCCACCGGCACCACCACCGCCTGAGTTTTCGGTTGTTGCGTTATCACGGCACCCACCACCACCACCACCGCCGCCTCTTTGTCCGACGGTGTTGCTGCTGCCATTGTTCCAACTCGCTGCACCCCCGCCAAAGGTCCCAAAGCGGTCGCTTGAGTAGGCACCACCCGAACCATTGGTACCATCATAAGACTCGCCATTACTTCCTCCGGTGGCGTTTGACACAGATGTGCCGCCGTCTCCACCCAAGTAACCCAGACCATCCACATCGATACTGCCACCGCTATCCACCGTCACCACACCGTTAGAGCGAAAGGCCACGATACCGCTGTAATATCCGGCAGAGCCCGTAGGCGTAGTGCTCAGGCCGTCCCAGGCCGAGGCGGTTACCGAATCGCCGGAATCAAGGGTCACACTGGAGTAGTTAGGCACCCTTTGAACCACCACCTTTTGATTGCCTGCGGTGGTGCCATCATAGGAGTTTTGAATGCTGCTGGTGAAGGTAATGCTTGAGGCGCCCACGCCGGCAACTGTCAGCAGCTCATAATTGCCGACATCTTCCGTATCGCTTTGCGCGCCCTGTAGATTGATCAGCAGCACCTCATCACCCACCGCTATACCGTTGCTCAAATCATCAGAGCCCGAATAACGGTCAACCGAAGTGCCGCTGGCGCTGCCGGCATCGATACGATAAACGATCCCATCGGCATAACTGCGACTACCGGTGGTGTCGGTGTTTAAATTGAAGGGTCCACTGGGCTCCAGGGCCGTGATACCACCAGGCTCCTTACCGTCCACGCTCTTAATAAACTTGCCGCTGCCGATGCCCGGGTTGTTCATGTTGAAATATTCTGCCTCAATCCAGCATTGGGACCGCGCGATACCTGAAATGCGCACTTCATCTATCTGGCCTTCCCATTCATAACTCCAGCTTACGTCTTTGGGCTGATCCCCATGACCGATCCAGACTTCATTTTCCGCTGGGGGCACCGAAAGGATATTGTCCGTTTTGGCAAGCTCGTTGGTATCCTTTGATCCGTCAATGAAAAGCTTCATATTGGATCCGTCATAGGTTGCCACCAGGTGATGCCAGCCGCCCGCAGAGACGTCTGATGCGCTGGTGAGCGTGTGCGACGAGCCCGGAAGTTGGAGCTGGAACTTGAGTGAATTCTCGGGAATCATGATTCGGTAACCATTATTCCACCCCTTGTGATTTAAAATGCCGTACCAGTTCCCATAGGCAGGTGTAATATTATGCTTAACCCAGCATTCCAGGGTAATCTGGTTGCCGGTAATATCCAGGCTCGAATCATTGCCGAGATCAATCAGATCATACTTGGTATCTGAGTCATTGAAATCTTGTCCATTTGCCACCTTTCCCGACGTCTGGGTTGGCACAAAAAGCGGGTCTCCTTCGCCGCCCTGCCCGTGATTGGCATATTGAGTGCTGTCTTTAAACTCATCCGCGGTGCCATTGCCGCTCTCCGTTAAGTGCCAGACGCCGGCATAATCATCATCCCACACGCCGGAAGCATTTTGCTGATTGTCGGCCGAGCTGCAGCCATAATATATGTAAATCTCAGTATCGCTGGAAGATGACAGGCTGGGGATCTTGACCCAGGCCACGATGTCGCCGTTGGTGCTGTCGTAGTCTTCGATCTCGTGGCTCAATTTGGTGGTGCCATCAGACGATGTAAACAAAACGTCATCAAAATCGCTCTGCGCACCGGCGGCCAGTTCACTGTCGCCGGTAAATGAAATCAACGCCGGAAAATCGGTCAGATCTGCGCATACATTGTTCGAATCTATCGTCAGTTTTTTACGGTACTGCCAGCAGAAGTTTTGATAAACTTGCCTGCCCCAATACCCTGATTGCTCTGGTTGTTGTACTCGGTGGCAATCCAGCTGCTGCTTCGCACCGAATCGGAAATGCGGACTTCATCGATAACACCATCAAGATATTGGGTGGCAGAGGTGCGCAGAAGTGCTCCGATGGCTGCTTTATTTACACTTAGCGTAGATGGGGTGTATGAACCGGTAGCAGCGGCGTTGTCATCAACAGAAACAGAAACCGATCCGTTATCATCAACGTAGGCCACGTAGTGCCAGGTATCGTCAAAAGCGGTTTCGGTGGGCCTGATATCCACCTCACCACCGTATGTTTTGCGCCAGAATGCCCGGACCCGGTGATCATTGGTTTCATCAGTATTCCCGTTACCCAGACCAAACAACGGCTCGTCATCCGAGCTCGACGCTTCCGCATAAATGCGATCGTCCAAATTCCACGGGTGCTCGGTGGCCTTAACCCAGGCGGTCACCGAAACGGTATTGTCCTCATCATAGGATTCAACACCGGACACATCGATATATTCACTGCCGCCGGGCTCCACCGCGTTGTCAAAATCAATTGCCGGCCCGATCTTTCCGGTCGCACCGAAGCCCGGGCTGCCCACGTCGGTGCCGTGGTAGTTGTTGGAAACCGAATTTGTAATTGCACCGGAGCCGCCGGAAGTCTGATTTAAATGATAAACGGCTCTAAACCCGTTGCTCCATACCCCGTGGGGATTTTCCTGGTTTTCGGCCGTGCCGCAGCCATAGTACATATAGATATCGGTATCAACGGAAGACGACAGGCTGGGGATCTTGACCCAGGCCACGATATCCCCGTTGGTGCTGTTATAGTCCTCGATCTCATGGTCCAGTATGGTAATACCGTCTGCCGAGGTAAACAAAACGTCATCAAAATCGCCCTGGGCATTGGCAGCCAGGTTACTGTCCCCTGTAAAGGAAATCAGAACCGGAAAATCGGTTTGATCTGCGGCCACCAGGCCGGCGTTCAAGGTCAGTTTTTTGCGGTATTGCCAGCAGGAGCCGTACCAGGAACCGGAGCCCGCGCCTGCGGGTCGCAAACTTACGACCGCAAGGGCCTGCCATGAATTATCGGGGCTAAGGTCAGCGCTGGCCGTATCGGTGCCGGATGTCGGCGTGGCGTGCTCTGCCGTGGACAGAACCTGGCCGGTATAGTCTTCATCGGTTGTTTCTGCCCAGCCATTCCCCCAGGTATAGGAATCGCCGGTAATCCCATTTATGGCGCCTGCCACAGATATGCCGCCGGACAGCACATTAACGGTGGCCTCCACCGGATCGCCATCTGCATCGGTACCAAGATCGACAATCGGGTTGGTCTGGTCGATATTTTCATAGGTTTTCCAGGCGTGCACCTGCGCACCGGTGGCGCCGTCGTAGGTAATATCAAAACTGTGGTTGCCGGGGGGAATGTCGGCTTCCTTGAGGTACCAGATATCCAGGCCAACGAAGTTACCAGGGGTGCTGTCTTCATCATATGCGGTTTCAGCCCGGGTCATGGCCACCCCGCCGAAGGTGACACCGGTTATGGTTCGCAATCCGCCGACGCTTTCCCAGGCTGTGATCAGGACCAGCAGGCGGTCGGAGCCGTCCGGAACAGTGTACGCGCCGACAGGATCACCGGAACCCGTGATCCAGCCGGTGGTCGCTTCGCTTCCAAAATTGTAAAAAGCGGAAGAGTCGTTCTGGTTGTTGAATGACGTTTCGATCCAGCCCGAGGTACGTACGACGTTGGATATGCGCACCTCGTCGATTTCCCCTTTCCAGGGTCTCCAATTAGTTCCGTCAAATGCGCCGATACCCAGATCATCAGTACCTGTAATTGAATTGTCGGCGATCAGGTTGGAGTTCTGCGATCCCACCGGGTTTCCATCCAAATAGAAGTAGGCAGTGTCTATACCGGCCTCACGGTCGAAAACAGCGCAGACGTAATGCCAGCCGGTACCTTCCACACCAAGGTCCAGGTTTGAATTTGCAATGAACCGATTGGTACCGTCTGATACCCTGAGATCAAGGGTCTCGTCGGTCACTTGATAGTTGAACCAGTACCCGTCGTTGGTGTCCGAGCCGCCGCCTTTCCTAACGATGGTTGGAAAACCCTCAGTTCCCGAAGCATCGAGCCTCACCCAGGCTGAAATGCTGAAATCGCTTGTACCACCGTCCAGACCACCTTCACTAAATTCAAAGCTTTCGCCCGGATGCGGAACCAGTGCGTGATCATCGACGCCGTCAAACTGCTGTCCACCATCGATTTGGCCTGCCTGACCCGTAGCGTCCACATTGTCATCACCGTGGTTGCTACTTGAGGTGGAGTCCTGGTAGAGATCTGTAGTCCCGGTTCCGTCAGCATCTTCGGACATGTGCCAGACACCTTTGTAGTTGGCGTTCCAGACCGCATTTCTATTTTGGGTTTCAGAGCTGACGCAGCTGTTGCCGTAGTACATGTAAATGACGGTATCGGCATCCGCATCGAGGGTGGGAATCTTTACCCAGGCCACGAGATCGCCGGCCGATGACGGCCGCAAGCTGGCAACGACAATCGTCTGCCATGGGACGGTGACACTAACCGCCGCACTGGCGGTATCGGTTCCGTCAACCGCTGCAGCGTGCTCCGCTGTCGATAGGACCCGGAGCGTGTCATCTTCGTCCGTGGTCTCAGACCAGCCGTTTCCCCAGCTATATGATCGGTTGCCCAAACCGCATATGACACCCGCAACCGACATTCCAGCTTCGACAACATCGACTGCAGCCTCAACAGGATTGGCATTAGACCCTGTATTTTTGTGCACGAGTGGATTGATCTGATCGACATTTTCGAATGTTGCCCAGGCGTGTAGCGCCGCTGTCGGAGCTGAGCTGTAACTGATGTCGAAGTTTTGGCTTCCGGCCGGAATCTCGGCATCTTTCAGGTACCAGATCTCCACTTTGATGTAATTTCCAGGGGTCCCTTCCAGGTAGGTTGTTTCGGCTCGCGTCATGGCCGCAGTGCCGAAAGCAACACCGTCTATAGTGCGTAGCGTGGAACTACACTCCAGGGCGGTGACAAGCACCAGCAGCCGATCGCTGCCGTCCGGAACCGTATATGGGCCGGTGGGATCCCCGGTGCCGGTGCTCCAGCTGTCAATCCGGGTGACGTCGCCTCCGGCGTCGGTGCCCTTATAATACTCGATTTCGTGTGCCAGGGTGAGGGTTTCGGTGGCATCTTTGAAGATGATGTCATAACCGTTCGTGTTTTCAATGCGTCCGCCGGTGTAGCCGCTGTTTCTGAGCCAGGTTCCCGATTCTTTTATCAGAACCGGAAAATCGACCAGATCCACGGTATCGCCGCTGTCGCCGACGACTTCATTGTGATCGATGGTAATCGCCCGCTTGTAGGCATAACCGCAAGCCGGGTCATCGTTAATCGTAATTTCCAGATAGGGCCGGTTTGCAAGAGTTTGATGCTCACTGCTGTAGACTCGCCAGTATTTGGTTGTCCCTTCACTTTGCGCCTTTAAAAGCCAACCAAAATTGCTGGCAGGGTTGTCAAAGAAAGATTTAACCGAATCGGTAACATCCCAGGAGTACCAGGTATCACCCGCAGAAAATGTTTCGACACCTTCGGAAGTCGTTTCTCTGTCGCTTGAATCATCTGCTCCGGGGGTAATCCACTGGGTCTCGCTGAAAACCTGATATTGCCAGGTGGCAGCATCATCAACCTCATCCGCTGCCACATAACTTTTCGTTCCTTCAAACCAGTCTTTTTTAACCCTGAATGCATCCACATCGATATTTCCGGCGGCCGGATTATCATAGGTTTTTATTTTGAGAGTGGCGGAAACAATTTGACCGGCGCTGGTGATTAGGCCGTTGAGTGCAGAAAGATCATATTTTATCAGGGTTCGGTCGGCTCGGCTTCCATTTTCGTCGCCAACCCGAATAAGCTCATCCGTGCCCATGTCCCTACTAGACTCAACCTGATCTAAATAGGTGTCCTGGGTTACGGCGTTAAAGTCATCGCGGCTGCTGTCTTCACCCCAGCTCAGGGTAGTGGTGGTAATCGTTCCCGTAGTAAAATTCTGGGTGGCACTTACCGGACCCTGCATTCCGTCATCATCCCAGAAGGAAATGCGCCAGTAGTAGGTAGTACTGCTGGCCAGGGTTGCGCCCGCGTAAATGATATCCGGGCAGCGGCTGCCTTCGGTGGTGTTGGCCATGCTGGTGCCCGATGCCCCTGAGTCCCACATGACCGTACCGTTAAAATCGCTGGCGGTATTGACCTCCACCCGGTATTTGTTGGCGATATCTCCTGAATCAGGGTCGTTGAATATGGCGCTAAATGCCGGTGTGGGGTCGGTAATGCCGCTGGGATTGGTCTGCCCGCTCTGGGCGCTGGTGTCGTTGCTGTGTGGCACCGTTGGGGCCGTCGGGGCATAAAAACCTCCCACAGGCGCTGCACCGCCCAATGCATAAAAAGTGGAAGGAGAGGTCTGATTGTTAAATTCGGTTTTAATCCAATTGGCTGTCCGCACGTCACTGGAGATGCGCACTTCGTCAAGGTTGCCTATGAAGTTATTGGTCCCGACGGCTACATATTTGTCAGACGACACCGTATTGCCCGCGATCACACCGGAGCTCTCCGAGCCTGCCGGGTCACCGTTGAGGTAAAAGTAGGCCGTATCAAGGCCCGGCTCTCGATCAAAGGCCACGGTTACATAATGCCATTCGCCATCGGTAATACCGAGGCTGCTGTTCGAATCTGCGTTAAACCTGGTCGTGCCGTTAGAGACCCTGAGGTGGAGATCGTTAGTGCTTTGGTCATAGTGGAACCAGGGCCCTATGTCATCGTTTGCGCCGCCACCCTTGTAGACAATGGTGGGATTCTGCTCGGTCATCGCAGACGACCAGTAGAACCAGGCCGAAATGGTAAAATCGCTTGTGCCTGCATCCAACCCGCCGTCGCTGAAATCCCAGGCTCCGCCTGGATCACGAACCAGGATAACATTTGGATCGAAGGCATCACAACCGTTTATGTGCTCTGTCGGAGCCGCCATCGGCCACTTCCTGTACCCGGAATTGCTGTTACTCGTGGAGTCATGCACATCGCGGGGTTTGACCCAATCCGCCGCATGCCCGGTCATGTCCCCGTCATGGCCGTTGCCGCTGGTGTCTGAGACCGTATTTCCGGAACCGTCCTCCATCAGGTATTCGATAACCAGATTCTGACTTGAAACCGACGTACCGAGATAGCTGTCCTGTACCTCCTGGGAAGTTAATATTCTGCTGTAGATCCTCACATTATCAATGGTACCGTCAAAGGTCCTCTCCTGATTACCCCGATTGCCAATGATGTAATCGTCGGTGTTGGTCAGGGGGGTCCCTGATGGTGTTTCCATCTCAGTAATGCTTTGTGGCTGTCCGTTTATATAAATGGTGGGGTCATTATCAATACTTGACTCATCGTAGGTCACGACAATATGGTACCAGGTATCCGGGGCTAGCGTATCATCATCAGTTTTCCAGGATCCCGTATGACCGTCGTGCACTCTCTCAAATCTCAAATGCTTCCCTGGTGAATACCCATATAAATAGAGGGTGAAGACCTGGTTGCCCGCCTCCCGTTTGTCAACCACTCGCCCCATTGTATTCTCACCCCAGCTTTCCGGATAGATCCAGGCCTCGATGGTGGTCTGGGTGTGGTGGGTATGGTAACCGGTATCTACATAGGAATCTGCCCCATCAAAGTCGAGGGCAGAATTCCTTTCGGCAAGGTGCCAGACGCCTGCATAGCTCGCATCCCAGACTGCGGTTGCATTCTGGGGATCGTCGGCCACGCAGCTGCTTCCGTAATACATATGGATGACGGTGTTGTTGGTGGGATCGTTGTCTCCGGCATATACCTGGGGCACCCGCACCCAGGCGACCAGCTTGCCGGTGCTGCCATCGTAGGTTTCGATCTCAAAGTCCAGATCGCAGGGCGCTGTTCCGTTACAGGTCTTGTCATCGAGCCCCCGGAAGCTAATGTCCCAGGCGCTTGCATGCTGGATGTCGCCGTTCGGAGCAGTTTTAAGCCAGTTACCGGATAGATTGACCAGGATCGGAAAATCCGTCAGATATCCGCTTGATCCACCGACCTCATCCCCATCGATGGTAATGGCCCGCTTGTAACTATAGGTGCAGCCAGGATCATTGTTGTAAGTGATTTCCAGATAGGGGCTGCGCGAAGCGGTCCCATTTTCACTACTCCAGAAACGGTAGCGCATAAATGAGTCTTCAAGATCCCATTTTAAAAGCCAGCCATAGTATTCGTTGCTGTCGAACATATATTTAAGGGACTCGGTTACATTCCATTCATACCATACTTCCTCTTCGGACACGGTGACCGTATCTTCCGCTGTCATTTCCCGGTCCGTGGCGTCATCCAGTCCCCACGCGGTCCATTCTGTTGGTGAGGCCTGATACTGCCAGGAGGGTTCGCCGACGCCAGCTGCAGCACCGTCTTTGGTGCCTTCAACCCAATTTTTCTTTATGCGGAATACCTCGATATCCATTGCTTCAGGGCTGCCGCAGCTCAGATAACATTGGGTTTTCAATTTGAGCTTGGCGGAAACAATCTGGCTGGAGGCGGAAACGAGGCTGCTGAGGGCAGCGAGGTCAAAATTTATCAGGGTCCTGTAATGCTGGGTACCCCCGGCAGTGGCATCGCCAACCCACAAATTGGTGCTTATCCCATGATTTTCATCAGACGCTCCCTGATCCATGTAGTTGTCTGCCGTAACATCCGTATAATTACAGGTACTCCCACCGCAATCACCGTCACCCCATCTTTTGGTAGTGATTGGAATCATCCCTGTGGTAAAATTCTGAGTGGCACTTGGCGGGCTCTGACTGCCGCTGTCGTCCCAGAAGGTAATGCGCCAGTAATAGGTCGTGTAACTGGCCAGAGCCGATCCCGCATAAATGATGTCAGGGCTGCGGCTGCCTTCGATTGTGTTGACCATACCCGTGCCGCCGGCACCCGAATCCCACATCACCACGCCATTAAAACCGCTTTGGGTATTAACCTCCACACGGTACTTGTTGGCGAAATCCCCGCTGTCAGGGTCGGTGTAAACAGCGCTAAAAGCCGGGGTGGGATCAATGATGTTGCCGGGATTCGTGGCACCGCTCTGGGCGCTATTGTTGTTAATGTAAGGCGTCGTTGGGGCGGTGGGTGTAAAATAGCCGCCCGCAGGCGCTTCAGCGCCTATTGCGTAAAATGTAGATGGCGAGTTCTGGTTGCTGTATTCGGTGGCAATCCAGTCGGCGCTGCGGCTGGTACTCTGGATGCGGACCTCGTCAACAGTGCCATTAAACTCCTGGTCAGCACCCGGACTGTTGAGAATCCTGAGATTTCCGGTTCCCGTCTGGGAGGTTCCGTCGTAGTCGACAGATCCTTCCTCGTTGCCATCGATATAAATTCTCAATTTTTTTGGGCTGCTGTCAACATCAGCTACACACACCACATGATGGAACTCTCCATCATAAGTAATCCGATTCAGCGGGGCCGTCACAACCTCCGAGCTGCCGTCAACGTGAAATTGGATGGTGGTGCCATCAGCCCACTTGCCCAGCCAGTAATTCTGATCAGGAGCTGCAGCTCCCCACTTATTGAGAATGGCGCCATAATATGATGCCACCGTGTCCGTTGTCTGGACCCACGCCGAAATGGTCATCGCCGAATTCAACTGGAGACTGGTGTGATCACCGACCAACACATGGCGCTCCTGGGTGCTGTCAGAGTTAAGGCTCCCGTCGATCTTTCCCGCCACCTGGCTCGGCAGGTTATTCGGAAAATCGGTGCAATCTGAATTTCCATCGTTGGCGTTTGATGTACTGTCTTTTATCTCTTTAGTTCCACCATCAGTGTCAGGATTTTCCTTTAGATGCCAGACGCCCTGCCAGCCGTTCGCGGTATCCCACACGCCTGATACGTTCTGGGGATCCGCAGCAACGCAAGTGTTGCCGTAATACATGTAGATGATGGTGTCGTTATCCGGGTCGCTGTCTGTAGCACGGAGTTTGGGCACCTTCACCCAGGCCAGCAGCTCCCCCTGCGGTTTTTCGATGCCAATGACGCCGATGATATAGGGATTGATGTCGTTGGGCGACCACTCTATGGTGGGAGTACTGTCGGTGATCGGCTGGGCCGTGGCCAAGGCGTCGTAAGCAGCGTCCAGGTCAGAAATGCCGAGCACGGCAGAGGAACTGCTCCGCTGGTCGGCGTTCTGAGGACCGGGATCAACCACCTCATCGGTCCGGGTCGTCGAGTGCTGGGTTCTGCCGTCATAGGCACCCAGCGTGACGCGCGAGCTATTGGGGCTGTCTGGAAACTCATCGGTCTCAGCAGCAGACGCAAGCATGTAAAACTGCGGCTTGAAACCAAAGTTCGGCAGATCCTGCGAGACGGGATCAGCGTCGGTGGTCTCCTTGGTGAAATTGCCCACAAACGTATCTATCCCTGCGAGATTCAATGCGAGAAAATAGAATACATCTGTCCCTCCGTCGCCATTCGCTACCCAGGTGAAGCCGTCATTTTCGATCGAGTCGATATTCAAATACCAGCCACGTAAGAGATTGTATTGCTGACCGATGAAGCCGTCGGTGTAAAGGACACTGTCCTTTTCGTCCTCGCCGTATTCGGTGGGATCGCTACCCTGATAGGAACCGATCCACCATTGATTCAGGTCGTCGTTAAAGACACCAAAACTCTGGGTGCCGTGTGTTTTGCCTTGAGTAAGGGCCATGCAGGCGCTGGCGGTGAAAACCAATTCGGGCCTGAAGGACATGCCGGCCACAGCGTTGTCATTCCACAAAGCCTGGCCGACAGAGGCCTTGAGGTCCTCACCACCAAAGGCCACATAGTGAACGATATAGCCGCTGCTGGCGGTGGAATAGTCGAGCGTAAATCCGTCATTGTCATAGGAGGAGACTGTGGCCTGGACAATCGCAGTCTCGCTGCCGGCGTTGATAATATAGAGGGCGGCATCCTCCTGGGCCCAGCGGGCTGCATCAGCATCGGCCGTGTCGTCTGCACCCGTCACCGCCACTACCTTCTGAGTGGTGTCATCGGCAAACCCGATCCACTGGGCCGAGTGCACGGCCACGCTCTCGTCGGTATTGCCCGTCCCCCACAGAAGCAGCGCCTTGGGCTGAAAACCAAGATTCTCAACCGAAAATGTGCCAGGCATTCCCGGTGTCCTGAAGGTGCCCGTGGCCGTCCGGATGTCGGTCCCGGGCGTATACTTCTCGATTTCATGATCCAGATCACAGGGGGCCGTTCCGTCACAGGTCGTACTATCCAGCCCCTTGAAAATGATGTCGTAACCGCTGGAATTCTCGATGCGTCCCCAGGGCGCCGGCGCTAACCAATCTCCGGTCAACTCAACAAGGACCGGAAAATCATCCAGGTAACCGCTTGATCCGCCAACCTTGTCCCCATCAACGGTGATCGAACGACGGTAGCAGTAATTCTGATAGCACTCCTGACCGCCCACTAAAGTACTGGGTTCCTGACCCAGATATTGACGTACATAGAACCAGTCGCTTTTGACATCGGTATAATAGTAGTCGGTGTAAATCTCACCCCAATAAAACCAGAAGGGATTGCCGGTATCGTAAGTGCTGGCCCAGGCGATCGGTGTGGTCTTTGTGATCACCGTTCCATTGGCATCACGAATGCATACATGCCAGTTCGCCCCATCGCTTATCAGCTCGTGAATGTAATAGGTATCTAGCGAGAGCGTTCCCCAGAACCCGTTTCCCGGCTGCCAAGCTGCGCCGTCCCAGTATTTAGAACTCGCAGGTCCGTCAAAGTAATAGATCTGGGCATTGTTATCAACGCGTGCAAAGCTGATGATCCGCCGCCGGGGGTTTTCGTTGGCGGAGGTGTCAACCGCAGCTTGTCCGGCAGATTCCTGAATGCCGATGCCTTTGAATTCAGGATTGCTCACGCCACCACCGCTGATAAGCTTTGTCTTGTGTCGGATCGCAAAACGGTTGTCGCTCGGCAGGGAGTTCGCTGCAACGACAATGCCTGCGTCGGTGGCCTCGTTGGTACCCAGGTCGATGAAGGCTTCCCCTCCGGTCTCGGTGATGCTCGCAGTACCGGCAGTAGAGGTAGCCAAGCCGCTTGTCAGTGTTCCATCGTTGAAGTCGTCGCCCACCATAAAGACGTCGGCCCAGTCATCCGGTGGGTTGCTGGCCGAGGATTTGTCGTAATAAATATAGTAGTTGTCAACCGAGCTGTTGGCTTCGATGATCGCCTGGCTCTTAAACCAGACATTAGTGGCCACGCCGTTCCAGGGGGAGAGCGGATCCACCACACGGTCCAGCTCCGTCCAGGTGGCCCCATTCCAGTAAACGATCCGGACGTCATCCCCGTCCGCCTGGGCGCTGCCTTCGCCGACCAGAGTGGCATGGTCGAAGGTGGCCGAGACCGAATAGCCAATGGGGATTTGCTCACTGCCGGCTGTAATCGTGACCTTTTTGCGTTTGAGATAGGTGTCATCCCACCATTCATCGCACGGGGCCGCTTCACCCAAAGTGCCGATTGGTGAAGTATCGACGGCAGCATCGTCGATGTAAAAAGTATTACTCTCGTTAGTGGGATTACCCCACCAATAACCCGCCGCAAAATAATCTGTCGTGTTTGATCCCAGATTTTTTCCGGTGGCCTCAATTTCCAGGTTGCCATCCAACCAGAGCCGCGCCTCGCCCACTGTGGGAGAAATAACCGCCATCATTTCGAGGCAGTGCCACTCATCTTTTGAGAGGGTGGAACCGACGCCTTGTCCGTATAATTCAAATGCAACAGCATTATACATATAGAGGGTCATGTCGTCGTCAATGGTTGTCGAAATGATATTGGATCCGCCACTCTGGAATTGCATTACAGCGACATAGTCAGAGGTTGAAAAACTGGAAGGCACATAGATGTATATTCTGGCATAAACCGTAGTTTGGCCGGTAAAATCGACCCAAACAACCGCCCTATCCCCAGCCCCGTCGTTATCAACAACAGATTTGGCAGAATAGGTACCCGATTTGGCCTGTTCGGTGGAAGCTGAGATGGTATCGCCCGGTTCGGTGTTAGTTCCACTCCAGGCGCTCAGATCACCACTTTCGAAACCATCCTCAAAGATCAACGCGTGAACCGGGTTCATCGCGCCGAAAACAGCAACAGCCGCAATCAGGCAAATCAAGACAGCTCGCAGCACAGTTGAAAAACGGCTCGTTGAGATTGCAATAGATGGGCTCTTGATCATTTTTTGATGATGTTGTTGCATTCTACCCCCAATTTACACCTTTCAAAACTTCCGCCATCGATATTTCAAATAAATTTAAATATTTAGCTGCAAAATGCATGCCAGATATAAATTATAAGTATTTGTAATTATTGAATTTTTATAGTTTATTAGCGCTTCAAATTTCGCTTTATCCGGTAAAATTGCAAATTATTTTATAGCGCAGCCTAATTTTCGGCACTGCACGTCAAAAAGGCGCAATTCACCTGTTTTGATACCGCTTGTAATGAATATCGGCACTTGCGTCGACTAACTTAACTAAAAAATATCATTAGAAATATTGACTTTTGCAGGTATGCATTGGGAAGGGGAAAAATCTGTAAAATCACCCGTGTAGAACGAAGCCGGGACGGTAAGTATTTTTAGAAAGTATTAAATGTTTTTATACAGAGGTTCCGGGTTCAAGGGTTCAGGGTTCAAAGGTTGGTTTTAGGGATGGGTTTTATTGAAAAAAGTGTTTTATTGGTTTGATTAGTTCAATTCGTTCAATTGGTTTTATTGGTTCGATTGGTTTACTCAAAACCATCAGCTAGCAAGTCTTTGCTGCTCAGTCCTCAGCACTCAGCTTGCCGCGGCGTAGCTCGTAAGAGCGAAGACGGGCGTGCCGGGTCGTAGCTCTCTAAAGCGAAGACCGGTCCTTTTCCTTTTGTCTTCAATCCGCAATCCGCAATCTGCATTCCGCAATCGATTAGCCTTGCACCTTGTGCCCTGTGCCGTTTGAACACCTTAATATATCTAATCAAGAAGTGAAATCCCGCATATTGCGGGAGCGCCAATGTGCTATGACAACACCGATGTTTAACAGCACCAACAAAACCGAGAGCAGCCCGGGTACCGATGTGCCGGCGGTACCGATAAAACACCCGCCGCCACCACCGCCACTGCCGCCGCTGCCGCCCGATGACGAAGAAAGGGAGGCCGGACTGATACCCAGTGACTGCGCACTCTCATCCCCATCGGTATCTTGGGAGCTGACCGCATAATAGCTGCTGCCGCCTGCGGCTGCTGCGCCTGCCGCTGCCACCATACCGCCGGTATCAAAAAACTGGGTGTCGGTGACAAGCGCTGTGTTGATCTTAGAATACGGCCCTGACGGGGAGCCGGCTCGATAGATATTGTAGCCTGCCACCGGGTTGCCGTTGCTGTCTAAAGCCGCATTCCAGGTTATGCGCACCCCATTGTCTTTTCTGAGCGCTGTAACCCCGCCTGGCATGCGCGGCAGCGGGAT
>WOR8_10002302_pt1 | contig 18917 bp, 22 predicted proteins | sample DeeMarSeWOR38_10_FD_19890 | JGI IMG/M metagenome (IMG submission 19890)
TCACATTTTTCATGTGTGTAAATCGCATTTGGTTCCCATCAAACTCCAAACACCATTTGATCGAGGAATCGGTAACGGAAGACCCATCCTTTACCCTAATCTGGTCCACCAAATTCCCCCGGAAGCATAGAATGTATTTTGAATACATAAAGTTTAGGAAATATTTCAAAATTTAAAATTTAAATAAAAATACGTTATAAAAAAATTGCATTAAATTAACAAATATATCGATAAAATACCAGCTATCGTTGGTTGATGTATTAAATAAAGACCTAGTGAATGTTGACCACACCATTGAAATATTTTAACTGGTTTATATTTTGAGAGATTTGGCATGCGGAATCTTCTTGAGTTGCCTTCGTATAACAAATCTCCGATACTAATGCCTAATAAAACAAGACCAAACCAAGGCAACATAGGGAAATAGTCAAGAGTGTAGCTCCATAAATCTGCTGGGTGCTGCCCTAGGATTAAATGTAATACTGTAGGATTCTGAATATGGATTTTCATGAATATCATGCCTATGGAGATAAAGGATATTGCAAATATTGGAACATATTTTCTATATTTTAAAAAGATAGAACTTATTACAATAGACAGACCGATGCAATGTAAAACACCAAAGAATATGATTTTTTCTGGAGAAAAAATTAAAGACCCTATTGTCAAGCACATTCCTAAACAAAATATATTCAAACCTCTTACAACAATATGTTTATAGTAGGTGTTTTCATCTTTGTTTGATTTGTGTTCTGATTTCTTTTTACTTACTATTAAACTCATTCCTACTACTATAAAGAAGAGAGGAGGACATGTTCTTTGAAAAACAGAATATACTTCACTGTTAATTGGTACAAGCCCAAAATAATCTAAATCCCATATGATATGACCAATAATCATTAATAGAATGGCAATCCCTCTAAGCATATCAATTTCTATAAAACGTCGAGCGCCTACAGGCCGAATTAATTTTCTCTTGAGAATATTTAGATTCAATTCGTTGCCTTTCAGTTCATCCACCTCTTAGTGTTAATGTGTAACTTGTTAACTTTTGATAATAATTATATATAAATATACCGTGTTAAAATATCAAAATGAAAAAACGATGTTACACTGAGTTATTTCAATACAAATTAAAAATTATGCGATGCGATAAAATATGGAAAAAATTAAAAAATTCTAAATTTGTTACGGAAAAACCTTACTTTTTCCTCAGCTCGCGTCGGAGTATCTTCCCAGATATCGTCTTTGGAAGCTCTTCTATATATTCAATAACCCGAGGGTATTTGTAAGGAGCTGTAACATTCTTTACATATTCCTGCAACTCTGTTGTAAGTGCCTTTGAAGGCCTATATCCTTTTGCAAGTACTACAAATGCCTTAACTATAGTTCCTCTTGCACCTTTAGGATCTGGAGAACCGACAACTGCACATTCAGCAACAGCATCGTGTTCCATCAAGGCAGATTCCACTTCAAATGGCCCTATACGGTATCCTGATGATTTTATAACATCATCATCTCTTCCAACAAACCAAAAATATCCATCTTTATCCTTATAGCCTCGATCGCCAGTATAGTAATAATCTCCCCGGAATGATTTTTTCATAATATCTTCATCTTTCCAATATTCTTTGAATAGGCCTGGAGGGCGCTCATTACCAAGATATAAGGAGACGTTTCCTTCTTCCTCGGGCCCTAATTCTTTTCCGTTATCATCCACAATTCTTACATCATGGCCTGGTGTTGGTTTACCAACTGAGCCATACTTAATTGGCATAAATGGATAGTTAGACAATAAGCACACTGTTTCAGTTTGACCATAAATATCATAGATATCCAAACCAAATGCTTCCTTCCAAACACGAATTACCTCAGGATTTAAAGGCTCGCCAGCGCTCAATGATCTTCTTAGTTTAAGATTATATTTGGATAAATCCATCTGAATTAATAATCTATATACAGTTGGTGGGGCACAAAATGATGTAACGCCATATCTTTCCATCTTTTATTACAAGGATTCTCTTACCATGACTTGCGATATGAATGTCATGAGATACAAAAACAGAAGTTACATTTCGATTTTTATTCATTTCAACGAGCAGACCCATGATTTCTTCGCTGCTTTCTGTGTCTAAAGCCCCTGTAGGTTCATCAGCGAGGACAAGAACTGGATCGTTAATAAGTGCACGAGCAATAGCAACTCTTTGCTGTTCACCGCCCGATAGATGTATTCCCTTATGATTAACTCGATGGCTAATTCCAACGTCTCTTAACAAAGCCTTAGCTTTTTTCTCAAGTTTCTCTTGAGAGTTCCCCATTATAAGACCTGGTAGAATAACATTTTCTAAAACAGTTAAACGAGGAATTAGATTATAATTCTGAAAAACAAAACCAAGTTTTCCACCTCTAAATGAGGCAATTTCTTTACCAGTTAGTTCTGTAGTATTTTTTCCATCAATAAAAACTGTTCCAGATGAAGGGCGATCTAATAAACCCATACAATGTAAAAGTGTTGATTTGCCACTACCTGAAGGGCCAGTAATTGAGACAAACTCCCCGGGATATATTTTTAAGGAAACTTAATCTAGAGCATTTACTACTACCCCATACTCACTATATTTCTTGGATATATTATCTAATTTAATAATAGGAGTCCTTTTTTTGGCATAACATCCTAGAAAAAATAAACATGTTATATAAATATTTAATTTTTACAATTATTAATTTAAAAAATTGGGTAAAAGTTTACCCGACATAATGGGACATCCCTTTTTCATCATCCCTTTTTTCATTTTCTTTTGCATCTAAAACATCAATTAAAAGAATAACATGTAAAGGAACAATTCTTATTTTTCCTGCTAGATCCCCATGACTTTTATTAAGCTCCATTAAAAGTCCTGTTTCATCAACACCTATTGAAATAAATCCTTTGAAGGCGCCCTCTGTTTCAAGAACAACATCTCTTGCTCCTAAAGAAGTTACTTTATAAATAGAACCTTCTGTTAATTCCATCTTTTTTTCATCTTTCATTACTTACACTTCCATGTTTATCAATAAGCATCTGTAAATGTTCAACTGTCTTACCATAATTTTCAATTGCAACTTTTAAGTGAGCCTCGACAAAGTTCCAAGCTTTTTGAATATTTCCATATCTCAAGCGATATGCTTTTTTTGTTTGTTTAGTGTGTTCGTCAACAACCTGGACTTCTTCTAAGATATCAAATCCTTTAAGCTTATTCAAATGTCTATAAACAGTTGGTTTTGACGTCTTAAGCTTTGCAGAAATTTCATCCACATACCAAGCTTTTGTAGGATGTTTTAAGAAAAAATCATTAAAAAGTTTATACGGAATATCTGGGTCAGATCCTTTTGACAGATATCCAATTTGTTCAAAAAAAGTCTTGGCCACAACATCTGGGTCATCCTCACCAACTAAAGGGGTGTTACTTACAACTTGCATTTCAAAACCGATACTAACCACCTCAAAGGGGAATACAATAACCAATTTATAACATTTATTTAACTATGAAAAGTTTTGAGAGCAAATCTGTATACAAAACAACTTAAAACTATAGTATTTGAAGGTATCTTTCAATTTCCCATGGGGAAACATGTTTTCTGTATTGCGCCCACTCATTGTGTTTTACATGCAGGAAATTGTTATAGATATGATCTCCAAGTGTTTCCTTTAACAATTTGCTTACTTCCATAAATGCGAGAGCATGGCCAAGGCTTTCGGGAAGATTATGGATGTTATATTTTTCCTTTTCCTTAGAAGATAATTCATAAATGTTTTTTTCAACTGGATCTGGAGGTATGAGTTTATCTTCAATACCCTTTAAACCCGCGGCAAGCATAACTGCAAATTGTAAATATGGATTACCAGAAAGATCTGGGCTTCTTAACTCACAACGAGCGCTATTGCCTCTACCTGTTGGTATTCGGATAAGTGCACTTCTGTTTCTGTTGGCCCAAGAAATATAAGTTGGTGCCTCGAAACCAGGAACAAGTCTCTTGTAAGAGTTTACTGTAGGATTCAAAATTGGGGTGAGCTCCTTTACATATGCAAGTAAACCTGCGATAAAGTGTTTCGCAAGTACGCTTAATTGATTTTTATCCTTTAAATCATGAAATGCATTAGTCCCATTTAATGTAAAAAGAGATAGATGTGTATGCATGCCAGAGCCATTTAATCCAAACAATGGTTTTGGCATAAAGGAGGCATGGAGACCATGCATCCTTGCAATTACTTTTGTAACATATTTTAAAGTTATAACTCTGTCTGCTGTGGTAAGAGCATCATCATAATTAAAATTAATTTCATGTTGCCCGGAGGAAACCTCATGATGAGAAGTATATGTTTTAACTCCAAGTTTTTCTAAAGCAAGAGTAATATCCGCTCTGACCCCTTCTGCAAGATCCCTATGAGACAAATCAAAATAACCTGCAGCATCATTTGGAATTAATGTAGATTCGTCCCCATCTTTTTTAAATAAAAAGAACTCACATTCAGGCCCTGTGTTGTAAATGTATCCCATTTTTCTAGCTTTGTTTACTACTTTTTCTAAAATATATTTTGAGTCCCCCTCAAATCTTTTACCATTTGGTTCATAAATGTCACAAATAAGTTTTGCAGTTTTTCTTTTCTCAATTTCTTCAGGAAGAATAACAAAACTTTCCGCAACTGGTTTTGCAATTTTATCTGATTCTTCAATTGTTGCGTATCCTGCAATTGAAGAGGCATCAAAGGGTATACCTTTCTCAAGAGCCTCTTCTAATCTACTTGGAGGTATAACGATATTTTTCGGAGCACCTAATACATCAACAAATTGTAATCTAACAAAGAGAATTTTTTCTTTTTTTGCAATTGTTAATACTTCATCTCTAGTGTAATTTTTAATTTCCATTCTTTAGCCCCCAATTTAAAAAAAAGAGCATTATCTTGAATGCAATTGTATTATTTAATATTTAATTAAAATTAGAAATCTTTATTTTTTAACCTTATTGATTTGAATATCTCCATTATTAAAAACTATCCATCTTAATTTGTCTCCATCCTTAAGTTTAAGTATTTCTATTACTTCTGCAGGCACTGTTATTCTCCTTCTTGATCCTCTAATTGTTAATGCTGTATCTGTTATACATCTTACTTCTTCCAAATCAACTTTCATAAATAATACACCTAATACTAAAAACTTGGGTCGATATAAATAAATTGTCATTTTTACAATACTTTTTGTTATTTATACAATATATCACCAATGTTTAAAAATATCCCCATTTGACCTGTTCCCACACTCTTTCATGTAAATAATATATAATCATTTGAATCAATTGAAAAATTATGACAATAGATGTCATTTGGACAATATCTCCTGTTATTAAATAAGTAATAGAAGCTAATATAATAATACAAATTATTTTATAACTAATTGCTTTGACTATTGACCGCTTTCTTGTTTCTTTCATGTTTTTATCACACAAAGTAATTATTTTTATATGTCTAATTTTTTAATGATAACATTGAAGAACTCACAGGTTTTGTACTTTTATTCAGCTTCAAATTTAATGGCGTTATTTGCTTTTTGTCTTAGAATGCAGCTTTCCAAACCAAGATTAAAACGATATGCCCTCGATTTTTTCCGATTACTTTCCTGACAATTTATTACCTCCCAGCATCTAGGAAATCTGCTTATTTTATAATTTGGTATCCATTCCTCTGGATTCATATTACAAGAGTCAATTTATTTTTTTTTTAAAAATATACGATTTTTATCAGTGTCACTACCCCAAGTATCAATGTTATAATGCCTATCGAAATCTTTAGAGATTTTGTAGGTAGTTTTTTAACTATAAATGCAGAAAAAGGAACTGACATCAACGCTCCAATAATTAGAGAGGGGGCTAATTCCCAATTAACAATTTCTGGAGATACTATAAAAACTATGACTCCAACAATGCAAGTCAAACCTTCTGCTAATGACGTTATTCCAATGGCGTTATTGCCTTGTACACCAGATAATATTTGACCTCCTGTAACTACGGGGCCATAACCTCCGCCGCTCATCCCCTTATTAAATGCCGCAATTGAACCTAATCCAATAATTTTTTTCCATGAAAATTTGAATTCTTTATTTATTGTTAGGACTATTATAACTCCCATTCCTAGGACCATTAAACCAATATAGATATCTAACCATAGTTTCGGTATACTTATTGCTATAAATACTGCAATAGTTGCTCCAATAATGCTACAGGCTGCAAGCATAATAGCAATCTTAAGATGAATTGAGCCACGTTTAAAATTCACATTCCCCACTTTATGATGAGCAAGTCCTGCAGTTATACCTGTTATTAACTCAGATAATAATATACAAGGAACTATGGCTAATGCTTCAAATCCAAATAACATTAAAACGGGTGTTAAGGCAGTCCCATAACCCATTCCAAGAGTTGAATCTATAAATTCACAGATAAAAGCTAATAGAATCACTACTAAAAAAAGTTGAACTCCAAATAGCTCTACATTTATGATTTCAATCACTGATATCCCTCTTTCATAGTTTTTATATACTTTCGGCAAACCTTATTTAAGTGTCCTCTCGTTCCATAGTTCTTTCTTTAAGTATATCTATTGGTTTAGCTCTTGCACTTTCTTCATATAATAAAACCTGATTTACAGCAATTATTGCACATAATGATACTTCATCTTTCCCAAATCCACCAACTATATCATCTGAGAGAGCTAAGACTTCTTCTTTAGTTAAACCCGCATCCAAAGAATTAATTATACATTTTCTAAGTTGACGTCTTGCTAAACCACATTTTTTAAAACATCCTTTAAGATTGTTCTCGATCTCTACTCTTCCATGATTCGTTAAGAAAGCAGCCTTTGATTTTTTATGTTTTTCTTCATATCTAAGTGCTTGACCTATTGCTACAATGGCGCACAATGAAGCCTCATCATGCAATGTTCCAGTTGCCATTTTGTCAACGACTTCTAACACTTGTTTTTTTGTTAAACCTGCATTCATAGCATTAACAATGCATTTTCTAAGTTGCAGTCTGCCAAGAGCACACTTTTTAAAACATTCTTTGAGTTTATCTTTTATTTCACTATTTTTTAATATCTCCCTAGAACTTTGTGCACTAATCATTTTTCACCTCCTTTTTTTTTATATTATTTTTACGTCTTTTTTCAAAATACTCCCAATATCTTCTATTTCGTTCAACCCCTATTTTTTTTATCAACTCATTTTCTTCACGTTCTTTCATAAATATATATATGTATTTTCGCATATTTAAAATTATTGGTAAATTTCATATAATTTATGGTAATATATTGGTAAAAAATTGTTAAAAATAGGCTTAAAACCAATAATTAAGTATTATAGCCGCTAAAATAATAATTAAAAAATACTCATTTTGGTAAATAATCAGATTTTTTTTTTATTCTTCAGGGAAATTCATATACGGAGCATATATTTTTATTGTACTTTTCAATTTTTTAATTAACTTATTTTGTTTCCTTATTTTAGATTTTAAACTCCTTTCTTTATCTAACATCATAACCTCCCATATTATCTCATTTATATTTTTTTATTAATTATATCTTAGTTCTCTCAATTTGATATTACTCTCTTACATCATCAATTACCGAGATAAACTCCGCTCTTTTGTTCTCCTCATAATTTAATATTCTCAGAAGATCTATTGTAGAATTAAAAAGTCGTGAATTTCCAATTAAAAATGTCATGACTTTTAATATGTCCTCCCTCGTTGCACCAGCCTCAAGGGCCTTTTCAACATGACTTGCTATTTCTTTATTCCATCCTAATTTTAATGCAATACCTAACTCAACAAGTTCTTTTCTTTTATTATCTAGTACATCTATATTGATGGCCCCATTTTTTTTCAAACATACTAAAACTTGTTCCATTTTTATAACACCTCCATATAATATTTTTAAAAACCTCCTTCAATAATAATTTCACCAAGGTTTTGCCTTTTACACATCTTTAATATGAGTTTTTGAGTTTGTCTAAAAGCCTCAATATACTTCATAAGCTTCTTATAATGCTCAGATGAAGCGGGAGACATGGATTGCCTGGTTTCTATTTCGCATTTGTATTGAAGCGCTTTCCATACAAGTTTCTGTATAGCTTCTGGGTATGCCTCGATTTTTTCTGCAGCGGTACATATATTAACTGTTATAATTTCCGTCACTTCCACGATTAAGGTTTTTAGTATTACTTTTTGCTCTATGACCTCCTCCAATTCCTTATGAACCAATATTTGCTCGGGTTTCACTAATTATCACCATGCCCTTCTAATTGCTTATTTTTATTCATCCCCAAACAAAAAGCTGTCTTTTTCAGTGATATACAGTTATTATCAATAACAAGAAAACCTTGCATTTTAAGTTGAGGATCATATACTTGAACAACATTATCTGGCCCACATTTCTCTAAGAAAGCGGGTACTTTAACTGATTGTAACTTTTTTATACTGCTTTTAGATTTGGGATTTTGAATTATTTTTTTAGCGTAAATGTTATATTTTTCCATATTTTATATCACTTCAATATTATATGTGTAATCAAAGTCTTAATAAAGGATATGTACAAAAAAAATAAAAATTATGTTTAAATTGATATTTTTAATTAAAAATTTTGTACAATAATGATTTTTATTAAATGATAAGATGTAAAATATTATTTATAAAAAGACAATAATTTAATGTAAAAAATGATACAAAATATAGAAAAAATGTATAAATAAGATTATTACATACCTTAGTTTATGACTGAATTGTTAAATGATGAATTAAACCTAGAATTACTAAAACTCATTGTCTCAGGGAAAGGTGTGGAAATTAATGTCAGTGAACTCGCAAAAAAACTTAATAAACATAGAAATACTATTAAAGATAGAGTAAATCAATTATTTGAACATAAATTAATAAATAAACCAAGATATCCTTTTCCCTATTTATTCAAAGAATTGCCACTCATGGTTATTTCAAGACATAATTTTTTAAGAGATGAGAAAACAAAATATTTCATTGAATATGACGACCCTATCTTCGCTGCATTTTTCTTCAAAGAAGAAGAATACAATACTCTCATGATTTCCTTTCATAAAAATGTATGTGAGCATCAAGAATGGTATGAAAGCGCAATCAAAGAGGGAAAAATTCCTTTTCGAGAAGAAGGATATCCTTCAGAAGTTATTTACCTTGGGACTGGATGTTTTGTAAAATATAACCCTTCTATCTCAATCAAGCTAATTGAACAAAACTTCAAGGAAGGACTGCAAAAAACTATTAAAGGATATGAATTAGACGAATTATCCCTTGAAATATTAAAAAAAATTTTACGAGGAGAAGGTATACGTACAAATGAAAATTTTTTAGCAAAAGAACTTAAAGCTCACAGAAGAACAATAGAACGGCGAATAAATAATCTTCATAAAGGAGGAATAATAAGTAGGCCTGTTTGTCGATTTCCCAGATTAATTTGTCCACCCGAATACTTCCTAGTGAAGTCTCTGTTGGAAATTAAAAAACAACATGATCAGATATATAAGGCCTTGAAAAATGATCTACATATATCCTGGATGATTAAAGCAGTTACTGGACGAGGTGGATATAACTTGGTAGTATTCAGCGCGTTTTATAGAATTAGAGATCACTTGAAATGGCAAGAAGAATTAGATCAAAGATTTCCATCCTGTATTGGTGCAATAAAAGACACATATCTTTCCCCAGCAATGACCTTTTCAATAGCTCCAGATCACGTATCATTACGCATAATAAAAAATAGATTAAAGGTGGTCCAGGGCGAGGGCCTGGTAAGGATGATGAAACTGTAATTTTATTAATTGTATGATTAATTTTTTATTAATGACCTGTTTCTATAGGAATAAAAATAAATAACGGAAAAAACAAGCAGCCCTCATTATTGTATGATATGGTTAATTGAGGAGTTTAATTATTGTGTTGTTCAAAAGATGGGTGGCTATAAGACTGAGGGAGAGATAATTGTAATAGAAACCAGGAGTAGTAAAATAAAATCATCGTTTACAGATAGATGTCTTGCAGATGGTTAGGATATTAATATAAAATATATAATGTTAAGTTTAGGCAATTAATTATACCATCAATAAAGTATTAATAGGAATTATATATACGGTGAACACTAAACTTAGGGAGGACTCCTATGGATAAAGATGTTGAAGCATTTATGGAAGATATTATTTCAAAAAACCCTGGTGAAAAAGAATTCCATCAAGCAGTCCAGGAAGTTGCTGAAAGTATAATGCCTTTTATTAATAAAAATCCAAAATACAAAAAGGCAAAAATTCTAGAAAGAATAGCTGAACCAGAACGAATTATCATGTTCCGGGTTCCATGGCTTGACGATGAAGGGGAATTACAAATAAACAGAGGATATCGCATTCAAATGAATAGTGCAATAGGCCCATATAAAGGCGGCCTCCGTTTTCACCCGAGTGTTAACTTAAGTATTTTAAAATTTTTAGCTTTTGAACAAGTTTTTAAAAATAGTCTTACAACGCTTCCAATAGGAGGCGGAAAAGGAGGATCAAACTTTGATCCTAAGGGTAAATCTGATAACGAAGTTATGAAATTTTGCCAAAGCTTTATGACTGAGCTCCAAAGGCATATAGGTCCAGATACAGATGTCCCTGCTGGAGACATTGGAGTCGGGGGTAGAGAAATAGGTTACTTATTTGGACAGTATAGAAAAATTAGAAATGAATTCTCTGGAATTCTGACAGGTAAAGCTCTGAATTGGGGAGGTAGCCTTATTAGACCCGAAGCAACAGGTTACGGCTGTGTCTATTTTGCAGAGGAGATGTTAAAGACACGTAAAGAAGCTCTAAAAGGCAAGATTTGTACAGTTTCTGGATCTGGAAATGTTGCCCAATTTACTGTTGAAAAATTAAATCAATTGGGTGCTAAACCCGTAACCTTATCTGATTCTTCCGGAATGATCTATGATCCAGATGGAATAAATGATAAAAAGCTGACATTTGTTATGGAACTTAAAAACATCAAGCGTGGTAGGATTAAAGAATATGCCGAGAAATTTGACGTCACTTATGAAGCAGGAAAACGTCCCTGGCAAATAGAATGTGAAATGGCTTTTCCATCTGCTACACAAAACGAAATCAATAAAAATGAAGCAAAAGTGCTCATTGATAATGGGTGTATTTGTGTTGCTGAGGGAGCCAATATGCCATCAGAACCTGATGCAATTGAAGTATATCAAGAAGCAAAAATACTTTATGGCCCAGGAAAAGCAGCAAATGCAGGTGGGGTTGCAACAAGTGCTCTTGAGATGTCTCAAAATAGCCAACGTTTCATGTGGAGCAGAGAAGAAGTTGACAACAAACTTCATTCAATAATGAGAAACATCCACGAAAACTGTGTAAAATATGGTAAAGAAGACAAATTCATTAACTATGTAAATGGCGCAAACATTGCTGGTTTTGTTAAAGTTGCAGATGCTATGTTAGATCAGGGTTTAGTATAAACCCACTCATCTTTTTTTTATTAATTTTTATTTTTTAAAAAGAAAAATAAATGATTTTTATGTAAATTTTTTCTAATAACCAATAATCTATATTCAAATCAAAAAGTGTTCTGATATTATTGAAATAATTAAAATACCCTCTAATATCTTTTTTGCAGTTTTTTAAAGAGGTTTTTATAATATAAAGGATGTAAGTAAAATTATTAAAAGTTAATAAATACTGTAATAAATTAGGTTTTAATTAATTAGAAAGGTGAACAGTTTTGAAATGTATATTTGTATCTGATCTTCACGGTAATAAAAGTCGTTATAATATGTTATTTAATATTATCGAAAAAGAAAAACCAGATGGCGTATTTTTAGGAGGAGATATTCTTCCAAGCGGATTTGGATTAAACGAAGATATTGAAAAATTTCTAAAAGAGATATTTTTATCAAAAGTAATAAAGCTAAAAAAATCTAATTTTGAAACTAGATTTTTTACAATTCTTGGCAATGATGATCCGCGTATATATGAAAAGATAATGATAGAGGCAGAAAAAGATGATTTAATCGAGTATATCCATAATAAAACGGTATCATTTGAAAATCTTTTCGTCACAGGGTACTCATTTATCCCTCCTTCTCCATTTCAACTCAAAGATTGGGAAAAATATGATGTTTCACAATTTACAGATGTAGGAGCTATTTCACCTGAAAAAGGCTTAAGAACATTGGAGGTTTCTATAGATAAAATAATTTATTCAACAATCAAAGAGGATTTAAAGAAGCTATCTAAAAACGCTCCAATAGAAAAAACTATTTTTCTTTTTCATTCACCACCATATAATTCATATTTAGATAGAGCTGACTTAGATGGAAAAATTGTGAATTATGCCCCTGTTGACGTTCATGTAGGCAGTATTGCAATTCAACGTTTTATAGAGAAAAAACAACCATTTTTAACACTTCATGGTCATGTTCATGAATCAACCAGAATTACAGGCTATTGGAAACAAAAATTCGGTAAAACATATTCATTTAATGCTTCCCATGATGGACCAGAACTTGCCCTTGTAAGGTTTAAAACAGATGATTTAGAAAATGCAACTAGAGCAATTCTTTAATTAATATATTTAATTATTTTTTTAAAGAAATCCTTTTCACACTCATATAAGGCGAAGTTATATGTGTTGCCCAAGAATCTTTTTTCTTAATATCTTCATCTGTTATAATATGAATATCTAAAAGACCATTTGTTTTAAGGCCTGTCCTTTGTCTGTTTTCCTCATCTATTTTTTTACCATATTTTTCAAACCAGGCGATAAGTTTCTCTCTTTGCTCCTCTGTTCCTTTAAAATGAACTAATAAATCAATATCGCTCGCTGGGCCAGCTGTTCCTTCTTTTGTACTTCCTATCAAGTAAAGTGATTCTATGCCATATAATTCTGAATCTAATTTTTCAGCAATTTCTTCTACTTTTTGCATACGCCAACTCCAATGATCAGGCGATTTTAAATAGGCTAAAGCTTCTCCTGCTTCTCCATCCATTATAACTGATAGTGTATCCCCTGAGTAGATATTTTTTGTTATAATTATTCGGACTACATTTTCATATTCATGATAACTTTCTAAAATATGCAAAAGTTGATTTTCTTGGTTAAGTATTAGACTTTCGTTAAATGTATTTTCAGACTCGTCTGGATATAAAGGAAGATATTTTATTTCAGCTTCAACCAAATCTTGAAAGAAATGTGTTCCAAATGAAAGTTCAGGGGTATATTTTCCCTTTTCTTTGGCAATTTCAACTAAAAGTGAAGTATTATTTATATCACCATATTTTACAGGGACTCCAAGTTTTATGTCCCCTCTACTACCCCATCTGCCAGGACCCATTAAAATAAATTTTCTTTTTGGTAGTTTGTTATTAACTTCATTTATAATTGACGCAATTTTTTGCATATCTTCCCTTTTTTCCAAGTTTTCATATTCCTCTGGAACAACATATACTATATATTCGATATTTTCTACCTGTCCTGTTGTTACATATTTATTGGTATAGAACAATTTTTTATCCTGTGTAATATTTTTAGGAATCGGAATTCTTTCAATTCCTCGCGATTGACTTTGGGGGCGACATTGAAGAACATAGAGTTTTTCTCCATCTGATGCAAACTCTACATCCACAGGAATACCGATTTTTTCCTCAAGTGTCTGTAAAATAAGTTTCATTTTTTCTAAAAAATTACTTTTTTCAAATAAATTTGAAAACGTAATTACCATGTCTGACTCTTTAGGATTTAATAAAATATTTGGAGGATTTGTAAGTTGCCCATCTTTATAAATTGAAATTAACTGATTTAGATTTGAGAAATCATCAGCATTTTCTTTTAATAAATCAATAGCATCAACTGTTTCAATCGCCCCTGTTTTTAAATTTATAACGTCCATATATTTTGGTGAATATTGAATCCGTTCACTAACCAAAGGATTAACTAGTAGTTTTGGTTTTTTTGGTGAAACAAGAATAGGATAATCGTTTCCAACTCTATCAACTGCTCTTGTACCAAGACCAGGAACTAAACGTATCATTCCATCCTCTCTTTGTATACGAGGAGACCATTGAAATTCATTCCTACTAAAAGCTACACCTGCAAAAACAGGCATGTAATAATGACCTACTGCAAAACCTACAACTTCTTGAATAAGAATACCCATTTCTTCACTAAAATCAAGAAGCCCACGCTCACGTCTGTATTCAATTGGATCGGGACTAAATGTAGACGCATAAACCTCAGCTATTGCATCCATCAAGGAATAAAGTCTTTCTTCTTCGCATCCAGTATTTGCAATGAAAAGACTCTTATATTTTCCTGAGAAAGCCGCACCATAGCTATCCTCAAGTAAACTTGATGAACGAACAATTATAGGTTTTCCCTCTAAATCACGGATTATCTTACGGAATCCTTCAATTATTTCATAAGGAAATATAGCATTTTTAAAAACTTGTTCTAAAAAGGGTTGTTCTTGACGTATTTGATCAGGATGTAAATATTTTGTTTGAAATGTTTCATCCAAATCATTATAATGTATGAAATTAAAAATTGTATCTGTTGTGATATACCAACTCTTTGGAAACGATATGTCTTTAAGAATTTCATATTTTTTCATTGCTTGTTTTATGATTTTTTCTGCTAGGAAGACTCCTGAGGTTTTCCCTCCAAATTTTCCCGAACCATGAGTTGGTCCTATAGTATGGTTTAATAACGTAATAAAGTCTTCAGGTTCAAAAAATGATTTTGCTACATTAACATAATCTGGTCTATTAGTGAAAAAACGTCTTATTAAAGCAGTTTTAATGCTTATTGTATCTTCTGGAGCTAAAATAGTATCTTCTAAATCCTGATTATAAAATCTGTTAAGTTCATCGGTTATCTCTAGAAGAGATACACCTTCTTTTTGAGCAGTTAACAATAATGGACGAGCCTTATCCTGTTTCATCCAGTTTTGAAATAAATTCGAGATTTCTTCAGAGGGAATAGTATCTTTTGCTATTTCAAAAACTTGTTTTTGTATATTTCTCAAAGATTCAAGATCCTGTCTGGGATTAGGCATGTTTATTCCACACCATTGACTTGATGATGATCCTTTATCAACAGGGCAAATCTTACTTATTAATGAAGTAATTTTTTCATTTTCATATCTATAGAGGTAATATGTCATTTTTCTTGTAAGTCTGAGTAAGGTTCTTGGGTCGGTTTTGAAAAGTAAATCAATTATGACTTCCCAATCCTGCTTTTTTTCTGCAATTTTTGATTCATTTATCACTTCTTTAGCTCTTTTTTCACCAATATATTTTCCTAAAAGATCTGAAATTGCATCTATTAATCTCCTTTCTTCGATTAGAAAGGGCCCTTCATCTATCTGAGGTTTTTTTTCTAAGTAATAAACTTCTAAGACTCCTATTTTTTTATCATCTAATATAATATTGCTTACTTGACTCCATTTTGTTTCTTTAAAATTTTTAGTTTTGTATTCTTTATTATTTATAGTTATTTTTGCACATGTAATTTCAGGATATTGCCATGCGGGCGGGATTAAATTTAATATTTTATTTAAAGCTTCATCTAGTGACAGGTCTGTATTTTTTACAATATTTGTTAATCCATATAAACAGTCTAATTCTTTGACTCTTTCTTTAAGTTCATTTGTTTGATAATGAGATGAAGAATCGGAAATATTTTTTTCAATTGTTTTATTCATTTTTTATCCTTATTTCAATTTTTTTTAATTTTATTTAGCATTTGTTTTTCCTTAATTACTGCTTTACCGTGTTTTCCGTCAATACTAACTTCTAATTCAGAAAATGTTTCTACATGTTTTACATCCTCTGTCTCTTCTATCACTTTTTGAGATCCAAGCCAGCTCCATTTAATATTGCCCTTATCTTTTTTTGTAGTTATATAACCTACTTGTGAGGATATCATATCATGGAAAAAATGGGAACCTTGAGATGGGTCTATTGGTCTTTCTCCATATGGGGTTTCTACTATAACTTTAACCCCTGCAATATCGCTCCAAATAATCGGTATTCCAAGCCAGGAATCTGCTGATCCCCATCGCCCAGGTCCTACTAAGATATATGGTTTATCTGCATCCATTAATTTAATGTTCATCTCTCGTATCTGACTAACTACTTTATTTGATTTTGACATATGAAATAATTCATCTTTGATATATATAATATCTCTAATACCTCTAATTATTCCATTTCCTAAAGCGTTTTCGCTATAGCAAATAACTTTGTTAATATCAATATCTTCAAGATTTACTTCATGGTATTTATCAGGTGGAATCATACTTCGTATCTGTAATATTGTTAGCTCTGCAGGCTCTGTTTCGTCTTTGCAAAAGTTAATAGCAAACTCTATTTCAACAGGGTACCCAAGGGCAAGCTCACCAACACGTAAAAGTAGTTTTAATGCTTTTGCTAGAGGAATTGAATTATAATTAATGATAGGACCAAAATCTATAACAATAGCACCTTCATCATATAAACCTGGGTAAAGACTATCATCCCTAGGAAGATATGTAGATGCTACTTTATCTAAAACACCGTGTTTTTTTGCGATATCAACATCTAGTTTTTCTAAGGCGGTTTCTTCATTTTTAGAAAAAATAGTATAAACAGATTTTATTTTCAAAGCATAGTAACTTTTCTGTGAATATCGCATAAAATCCTTTGGCGTACCAAATAACGGCGCTTTTGGTTTTTCTGGGCAGAAGCAATAACTACTTCCTCCATCTACAATTGACTTACCTAAACCAAGAGCAAGATATACAATTCCATCTTCTTGTTTACAAGGGCCAGATGGGTAATAATTATAAGATTTTGCCACACCTGAAATTGTCGGATAAAAATAATCATCATATTTATTACCAACAACCTCTTGAATCAACACCGCCATTTTTTCATCACTAACATTTTTTGGAGTTGATTTGATATAGGTTCTCGCTCTTTCAAAATAAGTTGAAGCATAGATATATTTTATAGCATTACAAACCTCTTGAAATCTTAAATCTGTTTCCCAGGATTCATTAGGAAGTAACATCGAAGCATATATGCCTGCAAAAGGCTGTAATAGTGAATCTTCAAGAAGGCTTGAAGATCTAACAATTAATGGTCTTTTTGTATTTCTAATAAAAGAACGAAGATCACCAATAATTGTTGCAGGTAGACTACCAGCTATAAAATTTGAAGCAATTCTTTTGTCAGTCATATTAGAAAAATCTAATTTTGAAAGTTCATTATGATTAATAAAAGAATCAAACACATCAGTTGATAAAACAATACTTCTTGGAATAGTAATTCTCAAATCTTTAAGCATATCCTCTGTAATATATTTAGATAAAATTTTTGCTAAGAACGCAATCCCCCTTGCCTTCCCTCCAAAAGCACCTGTTCCTATACGACTTAATTTTATATGATGCGAAAAATTTGTTCTTTGAAAACTTGAAACAAAGCTTTGATTTATAGAATATCTATATTCTTCCAGACAATCAATTATTTTTTTTCTTAATTTTTCACCTTCATCAAATTCTTTTTCAAAGGATTCGCATTTATTAGCAAGTTCAATTTCTCCAAAAGCTCTTAACCATTTAGAAAACATGTTTGTTTTTGCATATTTTAAAATGTTATTTTTATCAAGGGCGAGTATAATATTTTCAAAATCCTCTAAACTTTGTGCTTTAGCAAATGCTTTGACTTTTATATCCTTAATTTTGAAACCAGATTTACCTTCCTTTTTTTCAAATATAAAAGACCCTTTATGATTTAATTTAATACCAGTAATTTCTTCAATAGTGGTTTTAATTTTTTGTTCTCTTTCTTCAAGATTCATAATCCTAATCAAAACTTTAGATCCAACCTCTTAATTTACACGCTTCAACAACTCTTGAAATTGCTATCATATATGCTGCATCCCTTAATCGCAATTTTTTCCTTTTTGCAAGTTCCCAGACTTTATAAAAAGCATCCGTCATCTTATCATCAAGTTTTCCAAGAACTTCTTCTTTAGTCCAATAGTAATTTTGATTGTTTTGCACCTGTTCAAAATAACTACAAACAACTCCCCCTGCATTAGCTAAAAAATCAGGTATAACAGTAATTTTCTTCTTTTCAAGAACATCATCAGCTTCAGGAGTTATCGGTCCATTAGCACCACATATTACTAATTTAACACTAGCATTAATATCATCTACATTCTCTTTAGTAATTGAATTTTCTAAAGCATTAGGCATAAGTATATCTACTTCATCCTTTAACCACTCCTCACCAGGGCGGCATTTGTAACCAAGATCTTCGGCTTTTTTCTTTTCAATCGTTCCAAATCGATCAGTGATTTTTATAAGTTCTTGATAATCAATTCCTTTTTCTTTATAGTAGCTATATGCACAACTATCCTTTTGATCCCAACATGATACTGAAATAACTTTTCCACCATATTGTATATATAACTCTGCTGCATAACGTGATACATTCCCAAATCCCTCAATGGATGCAGTTGATTTTGTAATTTCAATATTCATTTCTTTTAGTGCTTCTCGCAGAATATATACAAGTCCATAACCAGTTGCCTCTGGACGCCCTAGCGATCCACCAAGTACAACTGGCTTACCCGTTATTACTCCTGGGTATTGTCCTCCAGAAATTGCTTGATATTCATCCATCATCCAAAGCATATGCTGGCTACTTGTCATTACATCAGGAGCGGGCACATCACGTACCGGTCCAATGTCCCTTGCAACCTGTCTAACCCATCCTCTACATAGGTTTTCTTGTTCTCGCTCAGATAGATCATGCGGATCACATATTACGCCG
>WOR8_10002738_pt1 | contig 18891 bp, 15 predicted proteins | sample DeeMarSeWOR38_10_FD_19890 | JGI IMG/M metagenome (IMG submission 19890)
TGCGATAGTGGAAAACGCACTCGTTCCTGGAGTTACATTGTTGGCCGAGCGAATTGGCAAAGACAAGAAGGTGACATTGGTCGAGGCCAAAATCAAGCTTCTATTGGTACCGAACGGAGACGGGCATATCTGTTCTATTGTCCCGCGATTTGGGATAGAAAATCTTTCAGTTGAAAAACCTTCTTCAACGAAAACAGACCGATTGTTGGAGAAAATAGGTCTTAAAGAATCCTTGGTAAAACCGTTCCTGGAAAGCGGGGATATTATCCTTAAAATAGGCGAAGTCGCATACCCGACATACCAGGAATTCCGGAATACAATAAAGAATTATGAAAATAAAGAACTGCCGATAGAGGTCTTGCGTTCAGATCCCAATGGCGTTGAAGAGCAGTTGACCATAAGTGCCATACCCAGACGGGATAAAGATGCTGAAAATGCAAAATTAGGAATTGCATTTAATATGATAATTGATGCTGAGCATCCGGTTGTTGCCGAAACTATTTCTGTCGAGGAAGGGCAAGCAAAGCTTGAGATACCACGTGGCGCGTCGATAACTGCCGTTGACGGAGTGCCGGTGTCCAACTTTTACGATGTAATACGTGAAATAAAACGGTATCCCGGCGAGCGTATCACCATTAATTATCGTATAAATGAGCAGGTGGCGGGGGATGTTTTCTTAGAAGTCGGCAACAGCGATGATCTTTTCGCTGTAAAAACGACTTTAGCCGAAATCATTCCTTTCGAGGCTTTGGAAAGGACTTATAAAGCAGCCGGGCCTGTAGATGCGATGGTCATGGGATACAAAAAGACGGTCATGTTCATTGCTCAAACTTATGTGACATTGAGACGCCTGATAGGGGGCCTTGTCAGTCCGAGAGACCTAATGGGTCCGGTTGGCATAATCACGTTGAGTTATCGCATTGTTGCCGACCGGCCTTTTGTTTACTACGTTTATTTTCTCGGCCTGATCAGCGCAGCAATTGCAGTGTTCAACTTCCTACCGCTGCCGCCTCTTGACGGTGGATTGGTCGTTCTTTTGATCGTTGAGAAAATCAAGGGTTCGGCTTTGAGTGAGCGCGTACAGACAATTATTGCCTATACCGGCTGGACACTGATAGGGACACTGATTCTTTATGTCACGTTTAACGATATCGTCAGGAATTTTTTCAGCTAAGTGTTCATGATTATGAGCAGCGGCACTGAATAACTTTATTCCGACCGATGAAAGGATTCCAAAGTGCCGGATTATCCGGAGCAGATATCTTCGCGTCAGTACCATGAAAGCATATTTGATGCTCTTAAAGAGCAGGATGTGCAAATCTATGACCTTATCACCCGTGAGTACGAAAGGCTGCACAACACTCTGCAGCTTATTGCAGCGGAGAATCAGTGCTCGAAGGCGGTCCTGGCTGCTCTCGGTTCGATTGTTCAGAACAAGACGACCGAGGGTTTTCCCGGTGCCCGGTATCATGGCGGCTGCGAATTTGTCGACGATATCGAAATAATTGCTGCTGAGAGGGCTAAAGAGACATTCGGGGCACAATACGCGAACGTCCAGCCGCATTCCGGAACCGCCGCTAACCAGATTGTACTGACAGCACTGCTTCAAACAGGTGACAGGATACTCAGTCTCGGCCTCGATCAGGGTGGGCATGTCTCGCACGGGGATCGAGTCTCTTTCGGCGGCAAATTCTTTGATGTTGAGAACTATTACGTCGATCGGGATACTTTAGTCCTTGACTACGATGCAATAAGAAACCAGGCAATCGCATTCAAACCGAAGCTGATTATCTGCGGGGCCAGCGCGTATTCGCGCGTGATAGATTTCAGGGAATTCCGCCGGATAGCCGACCAGGTCGGAGCGTATCTTATGGCGGACGTCTCCCATATCGCCGGGCTGGTCATTGCCGGTGCGCATCCATCCTCGATTGATGAGGCTCATTTCACAACAACAAGCACGTATAAACCCGGCGGCCCTCGAGGCGGCCTTATTTTAATGGGCAGGGATTATGACGGCACAATCAGCGACTCGGGCAAGCAAACGTCTCTCTGGCGGCTTATCCAGAAAACAACCTTCCCGGGCGTTCAGGGTACTCCTTATCTGAACAACGTGGCGGCCAAAGCGATCTTCTTCAAAGAGACACTTTCCGACGAGTACAGGGCCAGACAGTTCAAAATCGTGGAAAACGCCAAGAGCCTTTCGGATAATCTTGTGGAACTGGGATATGATGTACTTACCGGCGGGACGGACAACCACATGGTGCTGGTTAACGTAGCGAATTTTCGGGAGGGTATGACGGGCGTCATAGCACAGAAATGCCTCGAAGACTGCGGAATTATTGTCAATATGAACAGGCTTCCTTACGATACAAAGAGTATGGCAGTCGCCAGTGGCTTGAGATTGGGTACGCCGATTGTCACGAAAAACGGAATGGGTGCCGCTCAGATGCACACCATATCTGACTTAATAGATGCGGTATTAAAGGGCGTAAGAGTAGAAACGAATAACGAATACCACATAGATGAATCCCTCAGTAGCGAAATCAGAGACAAAGTAAAACAACTATGCAGCAGATTTCCCATGCATTAGATGTTGGCTTGACAGTGCCTTTGGTTGTTTTGGGCAATTTCAAATTAGCGAGTATATCCTTGTTTAATGGAATTCATCGTTTACTCTTTGCTCCAGCCTGCTTCCTCGATCCATTTCTCAATCAACTCCATCATATCCGATAGATCTACCATCCCATCGCCATTAATATCGGCATCAAACTGCTGCAATTCACTCATGCTGGCATAACGAGTTCCGCCGTAAGCGCCCATGTTAATACGAGCACCATTGGGCATTGGTTCATTAGATAGATCAGCCGCGGGATCTCCGCGGTCGATGCAGGGACTGGTAATTTTGTCGAGGACCCATATATCATGCTCAGGCCAGTATCGTCCCCTTTTTGATAGCAAGTGGTAGTCACCGTTATCCGGATCGACAAAAAGCGGATCGGCATCGATGTTGTCTTCGTCGATATCTGCATCTTTTGTGCAACTGTACCGCGCCTGACATCCGTGTAGATCTGTGTTGGCATTATTCCAGAAAATACAGTTGCTGATATCCGGTTGTGAGTCTGCATAGGCCTTAATGCCATATTCGTTGTCTACTATTGTCAGATTATTAATCGTAGGAGAGCTGTCGGCAACGAAAACTGCCGTGAAGCTGTTTTTGATAATGAGATTCCTCAGGATACTAACCGGGCCTTCGCCGCTGTAAAACGAAACTGCAAAATCGCCCGGATTATGAAGCACGGGTATGCCAGCAGTCCCTGTACAGATACCCTGCACGACGATTGCTTTGCCCAGAAAATTGAGTTCTTCCCGGTACAACGCCGGATAGACCAGGACGACCTCGCCGTCCACGGCTGTATCGATACCTTTTTGAATGGTTGCGAAAGCTGTATCAGGTCTTAAACCGTTGTTTAAATTGTTGCCGTTAATCGCGTCGATGTAGTATGTTTTTGTCTCGTGGGCATCAGAAATATACAAAGCATCTATCTCATCGGATGTGAGTGCCTTATTGAATATCATAACATCATCGATGGCACCGGTGAAAAAGTTCGTTATAACAGCCGCCTGCAACGAAGGTACATACCAATAGGCACCAATCATGAGGTCTTGAAAACAATCAGAAGCAGGATCTATGGTCGAAGACCACTGGCCGATTAAAAAACCATTGTTATAAATGCTCAGTAACCCACTTGCGTTTCTTGAAGCAACAATATGCGTCCACTTACCCATCTCGGGGTAAAAGTCAGTGTCGAAAAATTGTTCGGTATCGCTGCTATTTTCATAAAATACTGAAAGACCGTTACCCCAGGACGAGGTTGGAGGTATGACGGCCAGAGCGAAGGCAGCCAAATCAGTAGTGAAATCCTCACCACGTGTAACAATCGATGCTGCTCCTGTCGCCAACAAATAATCATTGGTCGGATATATCCATGCTGATACAGTGATTACCGGTAGTTGAAAGGTGGTCGCGTAATCCACACTAATGTAATCATCGATGCCGTCGAAAGAATAAGCACTGCCAGTATTACCAAAACGGTCGGTTGTCGGAGTCGCGCCATAAACCGTACCATTGTGTCCGTTGCCGCTTTGATCTTCAGCATTACCATTAAATGGATAGTATGCGATTAATCCATCGGTGACAACGGTGGCGAATACACTTGTTGTAGTTGTCAGAAATGCTATTAATGTACATATAAGAATTATGTACTTTTTCATAATGCACCTCCGATAAAAACATCCAATATCTGCCAAGTTTAAATTAATTATATGTTTTGATCAATTCAAATGAAAGAACAAAATATTGTATTGAATCAATTAAGTGTTTTTGTGTCGCGTAGCCAAAACAAAGGCTCTATTGGACTAAACCGAGGACGGGTCCTTTGGGATTTTAATGAGGAGACGACTTACGCCTCACTAGCGGGAGTGGCTAGCGAAATGAGATATTGTTCGATGGCGAATTGGTCGGCCTGTTTGATGCGATATGATACCATCGGCCTTAGATAAATTCGCTTTCAACATATTTTGCTCTGCAGATTGATTTTACTTTTTCCTTGTTCAGACAGGTTTTGTACCAGGCATCTATGGCAGCAATTCGCAAATCATCATAATCTGCATACACACGATTTGACCAATAGTGCTTTCGAAGATATTGCCAAAGCTTTTCGATCGGATTCAACCCACTGTCGGGATACCTCAGAAGGAGCATCGGTCAGAAAGTCTCCATAGCGAAAGGGAAGATCGAAGCTTAAGGATTATAAATAGATCCTAGGCAACACTACTGCGAAGTGGTTTAGTCCAATTACCCTTAATTACCCTTTTTTTTCATGTTTTTTAGTCAATTAAGGTACTTGGCCTGATGTCAAAGTATTTATATAATGGGTAAAGTTTTGTTATATATGAATACAGAAACCGATAACGATATTTAATAGAGAATTTTCAACGGCTATAAAGAAAGAGAGATTAAATGCCTGTGAAGCTGTCGGTTATTATTGCGTCTTACAATCATGAGAATTATATCAACAAGACATTGCAAAGTGTTGAGAATCAGACTTTTCAAGACTTTGAGATTATAATGATTGATGATGGAAGCACGGACAGCACGGTTGATGTAGCGAAGAGCGTTTCTTCAAGGGCAAAGATTATTACCCAGAAAAATCAGGGAGTGGATGCTGCTCGTAACAGAGGGATTGGCCTTGCCGAGGGTGAGTATGTTTGCTTTATCGACAGTGATGATAAAGAAATTCCGGACAGGTTTGAAAGGCAAGTTAAAAAGCTGGACAACGATCCGGAGTTAGGATTAGTTTTCGCGGATGTTTTAATAATCGATTCTGAAGAAAAAGTGATTGCAAAAATGAGCGATGTCTATCCTGTTTTGGAGGGTAATGTAGCCGAAAGACTCATAACGGATTATTGTTTTATACCGTTTGCAACAGTCATGGTTCGTAGAGACATGTTTGACCGCACGGGTCTTTTTGAAGCGCATCGCCAGGCAATGGGGCATACGAAATGGATAGAGATTGCTCATATAAGCAAGACATATTATGATCCCAAACCTTTAGCATGTTGGCGAATACACAAAACGAATACATCAAGAGCTACAAAGAAAGAAGATTATTACGAATGGACCCGCATCGAATTAACCAAGGTGTTGGAAAAATATCCAGATTTGCGACAGGCCATCGGAGACAAAGCAATCAACAAGCGTTTTGCTAAAACCCATTTTCTGACCGGATTTTACTTAGCAGCCGAAGGAGACATTAACAAAGCACGGCATTATTACTACAAGGCCCTTAAGATGAATCCCTGGAGCTTAATGAATCTGGGAGCCGCAATCCTCATTTCACTCCCGACAAAAAACATGACAACAGCCTTCCATCGTCATGTTCATACAAAAAAAATTCGCTGGTAGAAAGAAAGTGCGGTATGCATATATTAAGCAGATTATTGAGTTTTATTTCAAATAAAATCAAGATGACGAGACAATTACTATTTTACGATAGATTTATCTCGCCAAAACTAGAAAAAGAAATCGTGGAGCAGTTTCATTTGTTGTTTTATGATTCTCGCGTGTTTGGCAAGACATGGGTGGACACTACTTTTTTGGGTACGAAACTCGAGAAATGCCCGTTCGATCTCTGGGTTTATCAGGAAATCCTTTATGAGATTAAGCCGGAGATCATAGTAGAATGTGGCACATATCTCGGAGGTAGTGCTTTATATCTGGCATCCATGTGTGATCTGCTCGATCATGGTGAAGTTATAACAATAGACATTTTAGAAAGAAAAAACAGGCCTCAACATAAAAGAATCGAATATATACTTGGCTCGTCTACTTCTCCAGAGGTTGTTGCAAAAGTTAAAGCCCGAATACAGGGTAGAAGTCCTGTATTGGTAATTCTCGACTCAGACCACAAAAAGGAGCACGTCTTAAATGAATTGAATATTTACGGTGAAATCGTGACTAGGGGCAGTTATTTGATTGTAGAGGATTCGAATATTAACGGCCATCCTGTAAAACCGGAATTTGGTCCTGGCCCCATGGAGGCGGTCAACGAATATATGAAGAACAATTCGTCCTATATCGTTGACAAGACTAAAGAGAAGTATTTCCTTACATTCAATCCTCAAGGGTATCTTCGAAAATTAAAATAGCCGAACGCAAGGTCGATCGTCCGGTACTTCCCCTGAACCGGTTGTTATTGCAATGATTTCAAAGAATCCGTTTTGAAGTTATACGATGGATCCGTAGAATCCACGAAAGCTGTAGAACGGCACCAATCATTGCCATAAGAATTAAGGCGGAAAATAATATCATTGACATCAGTAAAGCCGATGACTTTTCTATGCCGTATAGTGACAGTATGCCCACCAGCGATATTTCTCGAACGCCCAGATTTGCAAACGATATCGGTAATCTGCCCACTATATAAATGAACGGCCAAAGCCACAAGAACACACTTGGAGATACGTCGATATTGGCAGCTCGAGCGGCAAATAGAAAGATTGCAAAAGCGCCGATAAATGTGCCGCCTGTAGCGATAAAAGCAATAGTCGCATGAAACCGCCACCCGGCTACTTGGAAAACGGCAATTTGATCGAGCACTTCTTGACCTTTTTGACATATCTTTGAGGGAAAAGATTTCATTAAAAACCTTAGACCTTTAATCACAGTACTGCCTGTTCGGCTATTCAGAAGCAGGAGAGACACAAGAGTCACAATGACTAGTAGCACTAAGCACAGAACAGGTAACATCCATTGATTTTCCGGATTACTTGTGAGAATGGTTGCTGGATTGGTTAATACAAGAGCAAAGAGCGCGCAGACTGTAGCAGATATTATGATCGATAGCTGATTATATACCATACTGCTGAAAACGCTGGTTCCTTTGCCCGTATCTTTTTTTAGGATATACCATTTTGCTCCTGTACTCAACATCCCAGGCATAATCATGCTGTAAAGAGATGATATTGCACTTGCGCGGAACAAGATTGCGATGTTGATATAACAATTTTGCTTTCTGAGAATAAGCTGTAAGGTTATGCATCGAATCCAGAAAAGGATTACAGTGAATATCCAGACTGCAAGTAAAAATCCCCATCTTGCCGTCCGAACAGTTTTCCAAAATTGACTAAAATCGATTTGGCGAAAAACCAGAGCCAGCAAGACAATTGTGATGATGATTCTAATGAGGATTTTGACTACTTGTTTACTGCGAGTTGTCATATAATGCTTTCTTCGAGTTAGCTGTGTTTCTCGCCGTAGATCAAAACCCTTCTCATAAAGGGCGTCTGGAATCTGTAGAGTTTATTTAAGACTTTATTGTTGGGAAATAGTGCGCTCAGATGGCCGAAAGGCAGCCATGCGGCTAATCCGGACGTCAGGATACATGAAGTCCCTTTGAAAAGGGCATTCTGGTATCTTGCCCGGATCGTATCGAAACCGGCGCTTATTAAAAGCCCCTCGATTCTTTTCCATGTGGTGATATAATTATGGCTGAAATCGGTCAGGAAAAACAGATATCTGAAATTTACATAATCAGGGGAGTAAATCACAAATCGGCCGCCGGGATTCAATAGTTCATATATTTGTTTCGATACAATTAAAGCGTTTGTCATCGTATCCATATGTTCAAGGACATTGTTCATTAGGACCATATCAAAACTCCGTCCAATATCCGGAACAGGCGGCACCATATCTCTTATGACAGTTACTTTACGCTTCTCAAGTTCATCAGCCATTTTCACATTTGGCTCGATGGCCCAATATTCGACATTTCTATCACGACAGATATCGGCAAATGTTCCACGACCGGGGCCTATTTCCAGTACGCTTTTTCCTTGTTTTATTTGTGCAAAATCGAAGATTTGCTGACAAGTACGTTTCACCAACCAGTTTCCGAATTTCGTCGGTTTGTTCTTGCCGTAATGGTCGTAAAAAGTGTTTGTTTCTGAATCTTTCACTTTTTTAAGGTCCTGATTTTATGTCCCAAAATAGACATTGAAATTGGATAAATTGTTCAAATTCCCTGAGAATTTCCGATTACGAGTGTTTGATTCTTTCGAGGAAAAGCTCAAATCCTACTTTATGTTTTGTAACTCTTTCGTCTTTCATTAATTCGTCAATGGTGATTTTTTCCACTATAGATTCCCCTAATACCGATCGTTCGAATGTGTCTCTGAAGACGGAATATGCAATCTCGAAGCCGTATTCCCGAACCGTTTCCAAAAACTTCTGCATTTTTTCTGATGAAACTCTATGTGGATGGATTTCAACGAACAATCTCCCGAAATGAGGAGACTGGAAGATTTCATGCATTCCGTCTATAACTTCCGTCTCGTAGCCTTCTACATCCATTCTCAGGAAGGTTACAGGTTTTCTTCCTTTTATAAAATTGTCCACTGTATCGGTTTCGACCTCGACATATTCTGCATCGGAGGCGTTTGAGCTGTTAATCAGGCTGTGCAAATTACATGCTTTTCCCATGTATAATTTGGCCGTACCTTTTTTATTGCTCATGGCCATGTTGCAGATTTCCACATTGTTAATTCTATTCAAAGTGACATTTTTTTCCAGCAGCCTGACATTTTCAGGTGCCGGTTCAACTGCATAGATATAACCTTTGTCTGACAATACTGTGGATTCGATTAAAACATAATATCCGATATTTGCCCCAAGCTCCAAAATGACGTCATCTGGACGAATGAATTGTTCCATTATTCTTGTTGATTTCCGTTCCCTTATTCCGTCCAGAATCAATTGTTTGTGTATGCTTTTGCCTCTTAAATCAAGGCCGGCTTTTTCGGCGCTTAAATACATTTTAAAGCTGAGAATATTCCAGACTTTTTCCTTCCGAGAAAGTAACAGTATGATTATCCATCTGATATTTCTTATAAGCATTACAAATGTAAAATACACATATCTCAATAAAGTCGATATTCGGTTCACTTAAATATTCCTAATCTATTTATTCTGCAATTATCATATAAGCCCACGGCAGAAACAACCATGAGTTTAGCTTAATGATATTTATACGGGTGAATTCTGTTTCTTTCAATTGTTCTCTGATTTGTTTTTTGCTATGTGTGTACTTTTCTACTCCTCGTAAAAGCCTGGCGGCTTTGACATAAAAGAATCCCAAACCATAGGTATCTGGGAATGTTACCATCAGCTTCCCGCCATTTTTCAAAACAGCTTTGGCTTCGCCAAAAAACTTTCGTACCTTATCAGGGCTGAGATAATCCGTCATCCAAGTTGCCAGGACAATATCGAATTTCTCGCCTTTTACAATGGATCTGAGTTCCGTAGCATCGCCTTTATAAACTGTCATTGGTAATTCACAGAGGTGAGGATTCTGGTCAATTCCGGTTACTATATTTTTTTCGATCAGTAATTTGGTGTAATAACCGGAGCCGAGACCCACGTCCAGGATTTTTTTGTTTTCTAACTGAAGTATAGCCGGGATCAGAGCCCTGTTGGCCGGAACACGACATAGATAGTACATCATAGTTTTCTTTTCGCATTGCTTTGCAGTCATTCCTTCATATCTGTCGTATCCTGTCATCATAGATCTCCGCCAATGTCATACTTATAAAGTTCATGCTTTTGAGGTGCTCGAAAACATATTTTAGTTTTTTCAGAAATCTCGTCCGGCCTGTTTCGCTTTTTACGTAGGGGCTGGCCTTGGGTATTATCTCCATACTGTGAAACATCATATTCAACACAACCGAATTCTCTGCTTTGGCTATGAGCTTATTAATGAGTCTTCTCATTTCGAAGCACGTCATAATCGAAGGCCTTAGCCATTTATAGCAAAACCATTTATCCGGCAATAGTATAAAGCGCTTTGAACCAATAGTAACCGGAACTTCCAGCAGCTTATGCTCTTCAATCCAGTAAGGTTGTTCGGGAAAACCGATAAAATCTGGCCCACCTTTAGATTGCCAGTTTATGTTCGGGGTAACGCTTGTATCGATGTTATATCCTAACTCTGCGAGGAATCTAAAGGTCTCACTGTCGGCGCCGAATCTGGCGGCTCTGTAGCTTCTCGGATGGTATCCGAAGCATTTGTTAAATAGCTCTGTAATTGATTTGATTTTGCCGAATTCAAATTCATCAGACAGATTACATGGGAATTCGCTGCTTCTCGTTCCTGCGGGATTTTCATGTTTCAGCTCGGGTTCAATGTATTCTGCATGTAAATGTGAGCCGAGTTCACAGTTTGTCAGTTCTTTTAAGATTCTAACACTCTGATTGTGTTTCAAAACTTCAGGAGATATCAGGTAAGTAGGTTTAATACCGTTATCGAGAAAAAGCGGATGTAAAATCTTACCGATTCCTGCCTCTATATTATGGAATGTCAACGGATCGGATCGTAGCCAATTCGTGCTACAATCGGGCTCGACATCAATTGTAATACAAAAGTACTTTTTCATCCAAATAAGCTTCTGATTATTTTCCGATAATTTTATGGTAGATTTTAATGTACTGATTTGCAGCACTTTTCCATGTAAATTTTTCCGCCTGCTTCCTGGCGGCCGTCCGCATTTTAACATATTTTTTTTCATCGTCCGCGATAGTCTTTATCGCTTTAGCTATCGATACAGCGTCCGGTTGTTCAAGGACAATACCGTTATCTACAATTAATTCATCCAGTCCTTCGCATCGAGTAGAAACGATGGGCAATCCTGAAGCAATTGCTTCCAACATGGCATTGCTCATTCCTTCCAACATGCTGGCGCTAATGAAAATATCATTCTTACGATATAACAAGGTCATATCATCTGCGCTTATACGGCCGGTTAAATCAATTATGCTGCTGAGATTTCTTTCCGATACGATTTGTTTTAATTGATTTTCCATCTGTCCGCCGCCGGTTATAGTCAATTTTAACTTATAACCTTCCTTATGCAGGATAGAAACAGCATCTATAAGCAAAGGGACTCGTTTAGTGACAGATAATCTGCCGCTCGTTATAAGCCTCAGAACCTCCGTTTTTTTGCCTGTTTGTACAGGATAGAATTTATCAAGATCAACGCCGTTTGGTATAACCTCGATTTGAGCTGACGGCAAAAATTGTAGTGCGCGAGCCTTTAGCCCCTGACTGCAGGCAACCAGAGCGATTGCTTTCTTCCAGATCTTCTTAAAAACCGGACCAAGAATCTTATAATCAAGTTTAAGCCTTACATGCTTGCCCGGAACGTCCGAGCCGCGAAGAGAAATTATGTACGGTAGTTTTTTTGTGTTTCGATAGCAGAGCCACCCTGTTGGAAAGCCGAAAAACGCGTGTGCTAAATCATAATCGTTTTCTCTCAGCAGCCTTCGATAATGAAATCCAGCCTTTAGGAGCCATTCAACTACTTCGGTTCGCCGCCAGAAATGCAGCTCCTTCTTGTGTATGCCAACTTTGAAGATTGTAATGTTATCAGAAAGTCTTTCCGTAAAGAAACCGAGTTCCGGTGCAGAGGTTAATACATGTACTTTCAGGTCTTTTATGTCCGAATATTGCCTCAGCAGATTTAGGTGCGCCTGTGATGCGCCGCCACCGATTGGCGGAAACTCGTAATTTAGCATTAATATCTTCATTTGGTTTTATAAAATTGGCGCTTTATTTATCTTTTATGCTCATAATTTACGTGCAATAACATATAGATTCGTCTGTAAAAACATGGGAAGGCATCGAAAGTTTATGTGCTTGAAAATATAGCTTACAGGGCCAAATTTTTGCAGTTTTTTGATTGTAAAGTCGTTTATCGGATTCATTTTGATGAATCTTACTTCGAAATGGTGTCTTGAAAGACGCTGTCTCAGTTGTTTGGCTGAGTGCAATGACGGATGTGCCCTTCGCCATTTCAGGGATTTGTTTGACAACGTAGCAAAAACAGCGTTAAAGTATTTGTTTGGAGTCTGGAAAAGGTATAAGCCGTTGGGACGAAGGACGCGGTAAACTTCGCTTATATGTTTGTCCACTTCTGCTATATGTTCGAATAGATCGAAACTCAACACAATGTCGAAGGTTTCGTTTGTAAATTCCAGCTTCTCTGCAGGCTGCACCTGTAGTTTAATATCGTTATATTTCTTAAGACCGTAAGCGATTGCTTCTCGCGAAATGTCAGTTCCAATAACATCATATCTCTGTCTGTTTAGCTCGAATACCACTCTTCCTGTTCCGCAACCGATTTCTAAAATTTTATCGTTTGCCTTGAGTAATTTTATTTCCGCTAAGAACTCAAGATTTGTCTGAAGATTCCCTCGGTTTTCTATACCTGCTTCGAGTCCTTTACGCCAGGTCTCATCATAAAGTTCCTGTTGCTTAATGAGGCTTTCTTCCATCATTTTTTCACTTTTTTGCCGCATTACTATAGTTTCGATTGTTTTTCAGTTTGAAAAGGACGTGCTGGCCGAACATCCTTACAATCTGGTAATTATCCATGACATAATTTCTGAATGGCTTCATCGCTTCATAACGCTGTGCTTCATCCAGGCCTGTCTTTGCATGAAGCGCTTTCGTATAGGCGGCATCGTACCTGCGGATACCGTCGGGTCTGTCGGAACGCAGAAGTCCTTCTCTGGTCAAGTCCTCCGGTTGAACATCGAATGTTCTCAGAAGATTTCGCCAAAGCTGCTCTTGGTCCGCAGGCCGGTTGGTAAGCAACAGGAGCCCATTCTGGATGCCGGGCCATAGTTCCAGCGGCGGTGTGGTTGGGGGAAATTCGTTCTTTCGGGAATCGACAATGAATTTCGGAGGCTGTTTCTTAAATCCTTCGAGAATTTCGTTAATTCTTTCAGAAAGCTGTTCCGGCTTCAAAGTGTGCATAGTTCCCTCGAAAGCCTTTGGTGCCGAGCTTAGTCTTTGAGCCCTGACATAAATTCCCGGATACCACCCCCAGACAAATATGACATCCTCAGACTCGGAATTATTTTTTATATAGTCACCAACCTGCTCCCATGGATACAGACCATGAGATTGTTTTATTTTCGATACCTCCTCTACTCTCGTAAAATATCCTCTTTGCTTGGAAGGATATTTAGTTCCGCTGTACGGACTGTGTGAAATACCAAAGAAAATGTGCCATGATGCAATTATCATTAGAAATATCGCAAATGCGCCGACTCCTGTCCAAGCAAGCTTATTTGGTGAAGATTTTCTTTTGTCATCGTATAGAGCTATCAGGTAGCCTCCGAGCATAGCGCCTGAGGCATTTAAAGGCAGGTAATACTGCTCGTACGAGCGAGGGCTTCCCACTATGAAAATCATGTCCAGCATCCACCATATCGCCAGTAAAAGAACAAATTTCTCATAATTGTTAACTGATTCGGCCGGCAGTTTTTTGAGCATCTGCAAAATCAACCTTATCAACCTTGCGATTATAGCGCCACAGGCCAGAGCAATGGGTAATATCAGCAACCAGTAATATCGCATGACCCTGCGAAAAAGCTCTTTTTTATCGCTTTCGGTCATTACCGACCAACTGCCTCTGATATATCCGGCAGGAAGGAATTTCAGCCAGAAAGATTCTGCAGCCGGTTCTTTTTCTGTCGCTTCAGAGCTTATTACTTCCTGCTGCGACTCTGTTTTTTGACTACCAGCTAATGCGGAAAAAACTGTTTTAAAAGCTGTCTCATGAGGTAGTTTCGCCTTTGGTTGATAGACAAGTATCCATATAAACGCAGGCGCTAAGGAAATTGCGGCGCCCGCGAACATGAGTATTATATTGAAACCGGTCTTTTTGAGATTTGTGTGACGAAGAACAAGCTGTGCGATAATAAACAGACCAACAGCAACTGACGCGGAATATCCGGTTTCCTTGAAAAGCGGCGCCCATGCAAGAAACGCACCTGAAAGCAGCGCCAGCCAGAATTTATTGCTTAGAATATAAAAGACAAAGCAGCTTATACCCAGCACCATTAGAGAAATCATAAACTGGTCTTTGACGTTGCCGAACTTTGCCATAATAGGCGAGGAAAGATATATCGAAGTGACAATCACACCTATACTCGCTGATAATGTGCCGAACATCCTTCGCATCGCTATAAACATAACGATCAAAGCCGCCGCCTGTAATATCATTTGCATGAACTTCGGGCCGAATTCGTTAAAACCGAAAAGTTCCACGCCAAGTATATTAACAAGCAGAGTTCCCAAAGCGGCACTTGGTCTTGTTTCGATACCGATTTTAGCCCCCTCAAGTATATGCTTGGCTGAATATACATTGGAAGCACTGTCGAAGGCGCCTGGTGTGCCAAATTCGATGTACTTGCCCATCGAAAAGGGAATCGCAGCAAGAATTGCCGTAACGATTATAGCGACCACCGGACTTTTGATGTTGAATCTTGAAGCAGATTTCGGCTCGTGGTGAGGCTTATGTGGTTTTTTTACAGGCCTGTGCTTTCGGGCAGACTTGCTCATTTACTTCTCTTCCTTTCGGTCGGTCGCTTCGAGGATATCCTTAATGACGTAAGTAGGGCGGTTCTGCGATTCATGGTATGTCCGGACAAGAAGCTCGGCTAGCAAACCCATCAGGATGAACTGGATTGTTGCGATAATTAACACCGCCGTGAGTATCAATAGGGGATTACCGCTCATGTCGGTTTTGAAGTTGACTTTCTGGTATATGACTGTCAGCCCGAGAAGGATCGAGCCTGCGGCGCTTAGCAGGCCGAGGCTGCCGAAAATATAAATCGGTTTTGTGGAGAATGAGCCAAGGAACTTTACCGTAATCAGGTCCAGCACGACTTTCCACGTGCGTCCCAGCCCATATTTTGCTGCGCCGGCAGTTCTGGGGCGGTGGTTGACAACCATCTCGGCGATTTTCGCGCCGCTCCAGCTTGCCAGTGCCGGGATAAACCGGTGCATCTCGCCGTACAATTTTGTCTCCGCCAGGACCTCACTTCGATACGCCTTGAGTGTGCAGCCATAGTCGTGTAGTTTGACTCCGGTGATTTTTGAGATTAGCCAGTTGGCAATCTTCGAGGGCAGCAGCCTTGTCATTACATGGTCGTGCCGTATCTTCCTCCAGCCGCTCACCACGTCGAATCCTTCATTGAGTTTTGCTATCATTCTGGGAATATCGGCCGGGTCGTTCTGCAAATCAGCGTCCATCGCGACGATAATCTGCCCATGCGAGTGGGCGAAACCGGCGGCAAGCGCTGCGGTCTGGCCGAAGTTCCTGCGAAAGCGAATAACCCGGACCTTGGCATTGGCTTTATGCATTTTCTCTAATATGACAAAGCTTTCATCTGTGCTGCCGTCGTCGACGAATATTATTTCATAGCTGTACTTGCTGGCAAGAGCCTGATTTATCTGCTCATAAAGCGGGCCGATATTATCCTGCTCATCCAGCAGCGGCACAACTACCGATACTTGCGGATTGTCTTTGGCCATACGTAAATCCTTACATAAATGGCTACTATAATAATACTTATGATATCGGCTGTAAAGACGAACATGAGCAGTTAAAATCGCCCCCAAAAGAACGGAAATTACAAGAAAAAAAGGTGTTTTTTATTCGGACGTAAAGTGCCCCTGGATTCTGCTTTGCTATGCATAAAAAAGGAGGCGTTTGATGTGTATCTCAAACGCCTCGGAAAGTGTAAAAGATGGAGTTATCGGTTATTCGATTTTGTGCCAGCCGTCGGTCAATGCATTCTCCTTCAGCCAGTTCTCTTCCAACAGCGCCATGTCAGCTTCATCGACCTTACAGTCACCATTGAGATCCCCTAAAATAGGCTCATAGTTCGGCAGCGATTTGGCGGCTTCGCAACTGTCTTCATACACGTTTATCGTAACGGTATCGGAGCCCGAATATTCGCTGTCAGTGGCCGTAAGTTCCAGAACATACTCGCCCACGGCCGACAATGTAACATTCGTATCCTCGGCGGTGGGATTTTCAATAACAGCCATCTCCTCATTCGGCTCGCTAATGACCGACCACTGCACGGTTGTAGCTTCTTCATCGACAACTGTCGCATCCAGGCTGCCGGTCCTGGAACCGCCTTCAAGCCAGGTCGCAATATCGGTGCCAGCATCAACTCTCGGAGCCAGATTATCAACATAAAAGCTGAAAATAGGCCCATACTGTGGGACACCGGGAAACACATAACAATCCACGGCCCAATAGTACCGGGTTTTTGACTGGACCTGAACTGTAACTGATGTGGCGTCCTGATTACTGATGAGCGTAATGGATGCCGGATCGGTAAAATACAGAAGGTCATCCAGATTATCGGTAAAGTAAACGTCGACCGTTACCGGATCACCGGGCAGAAGCGGATCGAGTTTGGTCCAGCTCAGCTCTACCTCACCCGGCGCCATGGTAGCGCCGTCGGCCGGAACAGGCTCAAGCAGTGCCGAACCGGTCAATGTCGTCTTGCCTTCGTTCGTGACGTTATAATCCATGTTGATTCTGCCCTGGCCGTCATAGGCGGTAAGCCATTCGTCGTCGATGAATTTTTGAACTGCATCTATATCGTTGCCGTCAAGGATCAGTGTACCTAAGGTAATATCCAGCTGGCCGTCTTCAGAGGTCAGGCGGAGGTCAGATGCGTAAATCGTGCCGCCGTTCAGGTGCGCCGTCCCGATGCCACCAGTCCGGCCGGGTATTATCAGGTTGTTGCTTAACTCGATAACGCCGCCCGTCATATTGAGCGTTCCTATGCCGGCCCAGCCGATATGCAATCCCCCAGTGGTAAATAAGCCGCCGCTCATATTCAGGCCGTGGCCGGCCGGACTATCCACTCCTATGTAGGCCCCGCTTGCTGTTAGTGAACCGCCGCTGATATCCAGGTTTGTGGTGAAGGTGGCATTGCCGACCCTCAGTGTTTCGCATTCGGCGGTAATGCCGTCGATGATCTCGCAATGCGTATTCTCCGGAGCATCGATTGAGGCCGGATCAGTGCTGGTTGGGACCTCGTCGGTGCTCCAGTTTAATGCCGTGCTCCAAAGATTATCCGGGCCGCCCTCGTCCCACAATATTTGCGCCGAAGCACTATTGGTCAGAACCAGCAGCAGGACAAGATTGATTAAATAAATCATTTTCTTAAACATAATATTCCTCCTTACAAAAAGAGATTTGATATAAAAACGCTTTACGCCTTGATTACGTTATTAAGTACCCCTTTGCAGGGCGTTTCGTATCCAGCGATTTGATGCCACCTCCTTCCCTGAAAAAGCTTCAAAAATGGGACACCACGTGGGGTATCCCACTGTGGAGAGCATCCCCGGCCACCCGGCCGAAACAGCTCACTAATCTAACATATACAAAATTAGCCGGAACAAGTCAAGACAATTCCCCGGTCAAAACTCACAATTTCGACCAAATCATTAATACCAGTAAGCGAATTAACTTGAAGTGGATTTATGATTCTGGTAGGTTTTTGCTTATGAGCAAAATGATAAAAAACAAGGCTATTACCTCGCCGAAGGGCTTTTTGGCAGCTGGAGTGCGTTGCGGCATTAAAAAATCGCGAAAAAATGACCTCGGATTGCTCGTCTGCCCGACCGGAGCTAAAGCAGCAGCGGTTTTTACAACAAATAAAATCGTCTCGGCAGCGGTTACGGTTTGTAAGCAGCATGTCAAAAGCACGAATATCTCGGCAGTCGTCGTCAATTCTGGCAATGCTAACGCCTGCACGGGCGAAAAAGGCATCAAAGACGCAATCGAAATGTGCAGCAAGACGACACAAGAACTCAAAATAGACAATAGTCAATCGACAATAGAAAATGTACTTGTTGCTTCGACGGGCATTATCGGCGAGCAATTGCCGATGCAAAAAGTTATCTCCGGTATCGAAAAAGCCGCGGCTACACTTTCGGATTCGGCGAAAGCAGGGCTGGATTTCGCAACGGCGATAATGACGACCGATACCAGACCGAAGCAGGCCGTGCGTGTGCTCGATATTTCGGGCTGTAAGTTGACGATAGCCGGCACGGTCAAAGGGGCGGGAATGATTGCTCCGAATATGGCGACGACGCTTTGTTTTATAACGACCGATGCGGCTATCAGCAAGCCGCTTTTAGACAGCGCATTAAAGGCGGCAATCGGCGAATCGCTGAACAGGATGACCGTGGATGTCCATCAGAGCACGAACGATACGGCGATAATTCTGGCCTCCGGCCTTGCCGGCAATCGGCCGATTGCCAGCAAGTGCCCGCGATATAAAAAGTTCGAAAAGGCGCTTTGCGAATTATGCAACGACCTGGCCCGGCAAATAGCGCTCGACGCCGAAGGGGCCTCACGGATGTTCAGGGTCGTAGTCAATGGCGCTGCGACAAAGGCCGATGCGGCAAAAGCGTGCCGGGCGATTGCCGATTATCCGCTGGTAAAATGCGCAGTGCA
>WOR8_10008340_pt1 | contig 18881 bp, 16 predicted proteins | sample DeeMarSeWOR38_10_FD_19890 | JGI IMG/M metagenome (IMG submission 19890)
TGGAAAACTTCGTGCAGTCGATATTCGATACCCGCACGGACCTCGCCGGCGGCACGCTGGTGCTCGGTGGCGATGGCAGATACTACAACCGCCATGCCGTGCAGATCATTCTGCGCATGGCAGCCGCCAATGGCGTCGCCAGGGTCATCGTCGGCGGCGGCGGTCTGCTGTCGACACCGGCCGCTTCCTGCATCATTCGCAAGCACCGGACCAACGGCGGCATCATCCTCTCGGCCAGCCACAACCCTGGCGGGCCGGACGGGGATTTCGGCATCAAGTTCAACACGGCCAATGGCGGCCCGGCTCCGGAGGCCGTCACCGAGGCAATCTACACCCGCACCCGGGAGATCGGCGAATACCGGACGCTGGAGTCCGCGGATATCGATCTCGACACCCCCGGCACGGTAACGCTCGGCCAGACCGCCGTTCCGCCAGCTGTTCGAGGCCGGCGTGTTTCGCATGCGTTTCGATGCCATGCATGCCGTCACCGGCCCCTATGCCACCCACATCCTCGAGGACATGCTGGGTGCGGAACCGGGCACCGTCATCAACGGTGTGCCCAGCGAGGACTTCGGCGGCGGTCACCCCGACCCGAACCTCGTGCATGCCCGTGAACTGGTCGCCATGACAACCGGTCGCAGTGGTGTCGACTTCGCCGCCGCCTCCGACGGCGACGGCGACCGCAACATGATCCTGGGGCGCGATTTCTTCGTCACACCCAGTGACAGCCTGGCTGTCATGGCGGCCAATGCCCATCACATCAAGGGGTATGCCAGTGGCATCCGCGGGGCGGCGCGCTCCATGCCGACCAGCCAGGCGGTCGACCGGGTTGCCGATGCGCTGGGTATCGATTGCTACGAGACCCCGACGGGCTGGAAGTTTTTCGGCAACCTGCTGGACGCCGGGCGCATTACCCTGTGCGGCGAGGAAAGCTTCGGCACCGGTTCCGACCATGTCCGGGAGAAGGACGGTCTCTGGGCGGTGCTGTTCTGGCTCAACCTGCTGGCGGTGCGCCAGCTGCCGGTGGCGGGGATCGTGCAGGAACACTGGCGCCGGTTCGGCCGGAATTTCTATACCCGGCATGACTACGCCGGCACGGTGCTGGACGGCTACAGCGTCGAGTATGCCGACAACTTCGCCTATACCGACCCGGTAGACGGCAGCGTCTCGGAGAACCAGGGCATCCGCATCGGCTTCAACGACGGCTCACGCATCGTCTACCGCCTCTCCGGCACCGGTACGGAAGGCGCCACCCTCCGGGTCTACCTCGAGGCCTACGAGCCCGACCCGGAGAAGCAGTCGCGCGAGACCGCCGGAGTCATGCAGCCGCTGGTGAATATTGCCGCCTCGCTGGCGGAGATCGCGCAGCGCACCGGCCGCGAGGCCCCCAGCGTGATCACCTGATCACCCAGGGCGCCTCGCGGCACTGCCAACGCTGTCAGGCATCCACCGACGCCTCTTTCGCAACCACCTCGGTACCGGCATCGAGCCAGACGATATACAGCGTATAGCCAACCGAGAGCACCACGGCCCCGACAAACAGGCCGATGAGTCCCGACATGATCATGCCGCCGATGGCACCGAGCAGGACGACCGGCATCGGGATATCCAGGCCGCGGCCGAGCAGCAGCGGCTTGAGAATGTTGTCGCTCAGCCCAACCAGCAGCATGTAGATCATGAAGATCACGGCCGGCACTGTGGCCGACGTGCTGAAGACATAGATAATCACCGGCAACAGCACAATGAGGGTGGGCAGCTGGATGATGGCCCACAGCAGGACCAGCAACGCGAGGAGCCCGGCATAGGGCACGCCCATGACAATGAGACCGATCCCGGCCAGCACTGCCTGGATCAGTGCCACGCCGAGCACGCCCTGGGCGACGCTGCGGATCGTGGCCCCGGACATTTCCACGAACCGTGCGCCCTCCTGTCGTCCGACCAGCCTGACGGAGAGTTTTTCAACGGCCCCCGTGCTGCTGCCCGCATAGACCAGGAAGACACCGGCGATGATGATGGAAACCATGAACTGAAGGACCGTGGCGCCCGCCCCGGCGGCCGCGGAGAGGGCAAGCTTGCCGAGCGCCTCGAGCTGCTCCTTGTATTTATTTACCATGCCTTCCAGGTTCGAGGATGCCAGGCTCCACACCTCATGGGTCTTTTTACCGACCAGCGGCCACTCCCTTACCTTGTCGGAGGGCGGCGGGATGGTCAGGCTGCCCTCCTGGATCTTCGCTGCCAATGCCTGCGAGTTCTTGATCGCGGAATCCGACAGCATGATGGTCGGCGTCAGCAACATGGCCAGCGCGATGAGCGTCATCAGCGTCGAGGCCAGCTTCTGCCGGCCGCCCAGCAGCGACTGGAATTTCATGAACAGGGGATAGATAGCCACGGCAATGATGGCACCCCAGAGGATCAGCATCACGAACGGCTTGATGATGTTGAAGCACCACAGCACCAGCAGCACGATCAGGCCGATACGGATTGCCGACTCGATCGCCCTGCGCTGGAACAGCCTGTCCTCCCCTGCCACACTCGTGTCATTCATGGTCGTTCCCCTTGTTGAGATTATTGATACATGCCGGCGGCCTCAGCGTCCCGGCGACTGGAATTCCGACAACCGCACACCGATCAGACTGGCCACCAGGATGGCAATGTAGAACACACCGACGATCGCCTCCATGAAGGCAAGAAAACGGGCAATCGGCAGAGCCGGTGTGATTTCGCCGTAGCCTAGCGTCGTCAGGGTGACAAAGCTGTAGTAGATGGCGGAAAAAAAGTTCTCGGTCCACGGTGCCTGCTCGAAACCGTTGAAGGCTGACGGCGAGAGTTCCGCGATAAACAGGTAGAGCAGCGCCCAGATCAGCCCCAGCAGCAGGTAGATGCAGATGGCGCCGACGATCTTGTTTAAATCGATGGAACCGGTGAACAGGACCTGGCGGGCCGCGACCCTGGTGGTCCAGACAAAAAACGCCAGCAACACCAGCAGATGTGTGTAGCGCAAACCGGCAAAGTCCATGAACATGCCGGCAAGCACCAGCAGCAGCACGATGCCCAGGAAACCGATGCCGGTGATAAAACGCGAGCGTGTGCGTCGGAAGCCGTAGACACCGGCCAGCAGCATGACAACGGTCGATGCCTGTATGACGATACTTGCCAGCGGTCCGGGATAATGCTCCACCACGGCCGCGACCAGCAGCATCAACACAAGTCCGGCTGTCAGGTAGTAGAAATTGTTCTTTTGCGTTATCGGTTTCATTGACAGCAGTGCTGATCCGGTTCTCCGGCGATGATGTACACCGGATCAGCCCCCTCCCCGGACCTTGCCCGGCATGAGGACTGGAAAATACTATACAATAGCCCTGTAAAACAACGATTCCGGGACAGCAACAACAAGCACAGGAACTGTCACCCTCCATGCGCAGAGAGTCATGCCGCCGACACGGCGCTATCGCGCCCCGCCATCGCGACGGGCACGTCCCTGCAACCCGGCGCGGCCTGCACCGGTACGCCATCGGCGCGCTGATGGCCCTCGCCACCCTGCTGGCCGGCGGCTGCGCCATGATCGGACCCGATTTCACGCCACCCGGGGCAGATATCGAGTCAGAGTGGACAGACGACACCACGACCGGCATCAAGAAAGAACATGCCGACTACAGCCAGTGGTGGAAGGTCTTCAACGACCCGGTGCTCGACTCGCTGGTCGCGACCGCCTATAAACAGAACCTGTCATTGCAGATTGCCGGTCTGCGGGTGCTGGAGGCGCGGGCCCAGCTGGGAGTCGTCACCGGTACGCTGTATCCCCAGCTGCAGCAGGCCTCGGGCAGCTACAGCTACAACCGCGGCCGGGAGACACCACTCAGCGACCAGCACTTCCGTGCCGCGGCCGCGGGTTTCGATGCCGCCTGGGAACTGGATTTCTGGGGCAAGTTTCGCCGCGGCATTGAATCCGCCGACGCCAACCTGCTGGCCAACATCGCCAGCTACGATGATGTACTGGTCACCCTCACGGCCGAGGTCGCCAGAAACTATGTGCTCATCCGGGTGCTGGAAGAACGCATCCGGGTAGCGAAGGACAACATCCGCATCCAGCAGCGTTCGCTGGAACTGACCACGGCCCAGTTCGACTCCGGCTCGGTTACCGAGCTGGACAAGCAGCAGGCCACGTCCCAGCTGCGCAACACCCAGGCATCGATACCCGCCCTGACTATATCGCTCGACCGGGCCCGCCATGCCCTGAGCATCCTGCTCGGCATGCCGCCCCAGGACCTCGAGCAACTGCTCGGCAGCGGCGCCATACCGACAGCGCCTGCCGAGGTTGCCGTTGGCATACCGGCCGAACTGATGCGCCGTCGGCCGGACATCCGCCAGGCCGAACTGCAGGCCGCCGCCCAGTCCGCCCAGATCGGCATCGCCCAGGCCGAACTGCTGCCGAGTTTTTCCCTGTTCGGCTCCTTCGGCTGGAGTGTTAACGATGCCGGACAGGATGACCTGGGCGACCTGTTCGATTCCAACAGCTTTCGCTTCTCCACCGGGCCCTCCTTCCAGTGGAAGATACTCAACTATGGCCGTCTGAAGAACCAGGTGCGCGTCCAGGATGCCCGCTTCGAGCAGTTGCTGGTGAACTATGAAAACGCCGTGCTCGGGGCCTCTGCCGAGGTCAAGGACGCCATCAGCGGTTTCCTGAATTCACAGCTGGAGGCAGAGTACCGGCAGCAGAGTGCCGCGGCGGCCAAGCGATCTTCCGACCTGTCGATGCTGCAATACACCGAGGGCATATCGCTCTACCAGAGCGTGCTGGATGCCAACCGGCAACTGGTGGCGCAACAGGACACCTATGCCCAGGCCCGCGGCAATATCGCCACCAACCTCATCGCGCTATACAAGGCGCTCGGCGGCGGCTGGGAGACGCACACGGGTGAATTCGTGCCGGAGGACATCCGCCGGAAGATGTCCGGGCGCACGGACTGGGGTGAGCTGCTGGAGGTGAGCGAGGACAACATACCGGCACAGGAACCGGGGGCAGAACCATGGCGCAGCCCGGACTGGTAACGGTGGCTGACTACGGGGCAACGGCATGAACTACGCCGACGTACCCATGGAGATCGCCATCGGCGGGATCTATTTCCCGCCCATCCTGTTCGCCATCATCCTCGGCGTCATCATGGCGGAGCTCATCGGCCGGCTGTTCAACCGCCTCGATCTGACACGCTTCATCTGGCACCCGCCGCTGTTCTTCATCGCGCTCGCGATCATCTGCACGCGCATCGTCGGCCTCTACCTGATACCGATCTAGGGATACACGCATGGCACAAGGCAAAACCCGCATAATCCGTTACCTCGTCACCCTGGCCGTGGTCGCCGTTGCCGCTTACGCCCTTGTCAAAATGTTCGAGGACTACCTGTTTCATCCCTGGACGCGCGACGGCCAGGTGCGCGCCCAGGTCATCCGTATCACCCCGCGGGTCAGTGGCCCGATCGTCGAACTGCCGGTCACGGACAACCAGTTCGTACGCAAGGGCGACCTGCTGTTCAGGATCGACCCACGCACCTTCGAACTGGCCGTGGAACAGGCGGAGGCGAAACTCCAGCAGGCGAAGGCCTCGGCCATTGTCGCGCTGGACCAGGCCGATCGCGGCCGGGACCTGCACCGCCGCGACAAGGGCGCGATCTCCGAGCAGTCGCTGGTCAGGAAGGAAAACAAGCTGCTGCAGGCCGAGGCCGACGTCGAGGTCGCAAAGTCCAACCTGAACAAGGCCCGCCTGGACCTGGAGTTCACGGAGGTCAGAGCTCCTGTCGACGGCTACGTCACCAACCTCAAACTGCGCTACGGCTCGCAGACGGTAGCCAACCAGCCGGCCGTGGCACTAGTGGATGTGAACAGCTTCTGGGTGCACGGCTTCTTCAAGGAGACCCAGATCAGCAACATCAGCCCCGGCAACCGCGCCGTGGTCAAGCTGATGACCTACCCCGACCGGCCCATCGAGGGCGAGGTGGAGAACATGGGCTGGGGCATCGCCCAGCAGGACGGCAGCTCGGATGCCGACCTGCTGCCGACCATCAACCCGAGTTTCGACTGGATCCGGCTGGCCCAGCGCATCCCGGTGCGCATCCGGCTGAAGGAAATCCCCGAGGACGTGGAGCTGCGTGTCGGCACGACCGCCTCCGTGTTCGTCACCACCGAGTAGCGACAGCGTCGACCGGCAGCAGGCACCCACCCCATGAACCGGACCACCCAGCTGCGCGAGGCCTTCAAGCTGGCGCTCAGCATGCTGCTGTTCTACTGGCTTACCCTGTGGATGGACTGGGACTATTCGAAGTTCGGCGCTTTGGCGATCGTCGTAACCAGCCTGGCCACCACGGGGGCCAGCCTCAACAAGGGCATTATGCGGGTGGTCGGCACCGGCATCGGCGCACTCGCCGGCTTCGTACTGCTCTCCCTGTTCGCCCAGTCCTCGTGGGGCATACTGCTCGGCGTATCCGTCTGGCTGGTCGCAGTCGCCTACTTCATCCAGACGACCCGCCAGGGCGATACCTGGTTCAATGCAGGATTTGTCCCCGTTGCCATCTGGTCATCGAGCTACATGCAGCTGGACAGCGCCTTTCACATCGCCAGCTCCAGGTTCCTGGAAACCGCGGCCGGCGTACTGGTCTTCAGCCTGGTCAGCGCCCTGCTCTGGCCGCGGACCTCCGGGCCGACCCTGCTGCAACAGGGCCGCTCGCTGTGGGACGGGCTCGGCCAGCTGTTCAGCCTCTACCGCGGGCAACTGTCCGGGGAGCAGGAGCCTGCCGGAACCGCGGAACTGCGCACGAAGCTCAGCGGCGACTACCAGCAAATGCTGACCACGCTGGAAGCGGCCTACACCGACACCCCGCAAGTCCAGTCCCGCAAGCGGGCCTGGGAACTGCTGCGCTCCGACCTGCGGCTGTACAGCGGCGCGCAGGAACTGTGGCGGGAAAGCAGCGATGACTGCCGGCAGCTGGACCTGCCGGTGCTCATTCCCTCCCTTGAAGTCGATCTGGACCGGCTGGAACAGCGATTGCAGCATGGCGCCGCACTCTGGCAGGCAGTAGCCGGGGATGACAACGCGGCGACAGAGCCGCCGAGCGGACTGCTGTCACCGCTCGAAATCGCGATCGACAGCAAGGCCGCCGGACAACTGTCAGCGGACCAGAAGGCAGCCGTGGCGAATTTTGCCCGACAGTTGCACAGCCTGGACCGGAGCAGCCTGCACCTGCTGCAGACCCTGCGGGTGCTGGCGGAGCTGGACCCGATGGACACCCTGGCCGAGCGCATCCTCCAGCCGGACCCCTACCGCCCCTCGCGCTGGCATCCCGAGCGTCTGTTTACCGCCCTGTTTCCGGCCGTGTGCTGGAGCATCGCCTGGGGCTTCTGGATCCTCACCGATCCGCCCGGCGGGCCGGCCATCCCGATGATCGCGGCAGCACTGGGCCTGTCGGCGGTCATGGCACCGATCAACCTGACCGGTCTGCTGATCGTGCTGCTGCTGAGCATGTTTATCACCGTGGCACCGGTCTACATGTTCCTCATGCCGACCCTCGATTCCGGCGCGGCCCTGCTGGGCCTGGTCTTCACCTACACGTTCGTGTTCGGATTCCTGGGCGGCAAGTCCCCCGTGCTCAAGATCGGCCCGTTGATGATGTTCGTCATGGTGGTCAACATCACCAATGAACAGGTCTATTCCTTCATGGCCATGGTCGCCTTCTCGCTGGTGTTGCTGCTCGGGGTGAGCATTGTGGTGCTCGTTGATCGCCTGCTGAGCCCCATGCACCCGGAGAAGATACTGCTGCGCGGCGTGCGGCGCTTCCTCGCCGGCTGCGCCAGGGTTACCGGCGACATCGGCTTGTCCATGGCCCGGCAGCCACAGCGCGCGCGCAAGCTCAGGCGGCGGGTCTTCGAGAGCCGCATCGTGCCGTTCTCGGCCCGGCTGAACAAGCTGGAACAGCAGCTCGACTACGATCTGTTTCCCGACAATACGCCGGAGAAGGTCAGCCGGCTCGTGGACAGCCTGCAATCGCTGCGCTGGCGGCTGCAAACCCTTGAGATCACGTATGACAGGGCGGCAGAGGAATCACCGGAACTGCTTCGAACAATTGCACCGCTGAACGCGGCCTGGCGGCAGCATGTCAGGGACACGCTGAACCGGTGGTCCCGGTTGAAACCCGTCACTGACAGCGAAGCGACGAAGGAAGCCGCCTACGGGACCAGGCTTGCGCAGCAACTTGAGGAACTGCATGCATCCAGCCATCTGGATGCACTGGATGATACCGCACTGCGGCATCTCTACACCGTGATGGGCAGCACCCAAAGTCTGCTGGAGTCCGTCAGGATGCTGGGCGAGAACATGCGGCAGATCAACTGGCACCAGTGGTCGACGGAGCGCTTCTGACGACCGGTTTTAACCCGCCTTACTGCGCCACAGCACGCCCCTTACCCAGTACCAGACACTCGCGCCTGCCAGTACACCTTGACGTGAATCGAGGCTGGAACCGTCCCTGGCCATTTCGACGACGATCAGTCGCTCAGTTAGAGTTCTTTCCTGACATCAGGGCATCGAGTTTGTCGGCATAAGTCGAGGCCGCCGCCGTGTTGCCGGTCTCGCGATGGAAGGCCACCAGTGCCGACAGGATATCGGCATTGCCGGGAAACCGGTTATGCGCCCCCTGCAATACCAGAATGGCCTGGCCCGGTTTGCCGGTTGAGTTCAGGGCAATGGCATAGACATACACGTAGCGAGCCTCGTCCGGCGACAGCCGCGCCGCCAGTTCGAGTTCAGCGGCGGCCTCCTCCAGGCGTTTCTGCCTGACCAGCGACAGCCCCAGGGCATGGTGCACATCGCCATTGCCGGGCGCCGCCGTGATCGCCTCGCGCAGCACATCCTCGGCCCGGGACTCGTCGCCGCGGGAGCGGTGCAAATCCGCCAGATTGACATAGGCCGGAATGAACTGCGGGGTGAGCGCCAGCGCAGTCCGGTAGGCCCGGGCCGCATCCTCCGGCCGGCCGCGTACCGCATACAGGTTGCCCAGGTTCACCTGCGCCTCCGGACGTTCCGCCATGGCCTGCTGGGCCTCGATATATTCCGCCACGCCCTTGTCGAGCAGCGCCTGCTGCCCGGCAGACAGGTCGCCGCCGGGCACCGCGGCCAGGATCCTGGCCGCCTCGATGCGAACGGCGCGCACCGGGTCCTCCAGCGCCGGCAAGGCCATCGCGGCCCGGATGTTCAGCGGCGCGGACTCCAGGGCCTGCAGGGCGGCGACTCGCATGGCCGGGTCGTCTCCCGCCAGCCCCTGCGCAACGGTATCGATGGTTGCCGGGCCAAGGTAGGGGCCGAGCCCGGCCAGTGCCGTGGCCCGCGCGATTCCCGGGGCGCCGGCATCCCCTACCAGGTCTGCAAGCGCGGGACCCGCTGTCGGCTCCTCACGACGGGCCGCAGCCAGTACTTCGGCATAGCGCTGGTAGCCCTGTCGCGCCTTCCCGTACCACTTCCCGACCTGCGCCGCCGCCCATTCGTCGGACTGGTCGGTGTGGCAGTTGTTGCAGGCATTGGGGGTGCCCAGCGACACCGAGAGATCGGGGCGCGGGATGCGCATGCTGTGATCATGCCTCGGATCCACCACCATGTAGGTCTTCGGCGGCATGTGGCACTCGGCGCAGCTGCCGCCCGGCGAACCGGGCTTGTGGAAATGGTGAGCAGCAGTTTCATATTTCGCCGCGGCATGACACTGCAGGCAGACACCGTTGCCCGGCGCCCTCGGCTCGAGGCTGTGCGGCTCGTGGCAGTCACTGCAGGTGACCCCGGCATGGTACATCCGGCTCTGCAGAAAGGAGCCGTAGACATACACCTCGTCGTCGATCTGACCATCGGCATGGTACATGCCTTCATCCAGGCGTCGCGGCAGGTAGTGGTCCAGCAGCGCTTCACCGTGCACATAACCCCGGCTGATCGGACTGCGCCGGGCATGACAGCGGGCGCACATTTCGATCTCGCGCTCGCTGTCGCGCGGCCGGCTGCGTTCGGCGTTGCCGGTCTCCGTGTTGATGGTCCAGCGGACATCCCGGCGTTCGTCCAGCTGCACGACCAGCCCCTTGCCGGGTTCGGTTTTGCGCTGCTCCGGCGGCCGACCGGCCCAGGCAACATGGTCTGCACCCGGTCCGTGGCAGGCCTCGCAGGCCACATCGATCTCCGACCAGGTCGTGCTGAACGTCCGGCTTTCCGCATCGTAGTTCTTCTGCAGGCCGGTCGAGTGGCACTCGGCACACATGCTGTTCCAGTTCTGGCTCACACGCGTCCAGTGCAGCACGTCGTCATATGCGATTTTCTCGTCGGGGTAGAGGTGAAACCAGCGCTGGCCGCCCTCATCCGCCGGCCGCGTATCCCAGGCCAGCCCTAGCGCCTGCAGGCGCCCGCCCGGGAATTTTCGAGCCTTCGGTCCGGACCATGAATTTGCCATCCTTGATAAAAAAGGACGATGTCACACCAAAATGGGTCAGGCTGGCATTATCGAAATCCCCCAGGACGGTTTCCCGGGTGGCCGGCTGCATTGCCAGGTCATGATGTGAACCGGTCCAGAGGGCCGCTTGCGCCTTATGACAGGTCGCGCAGACCGAACGTTGCGCATACCCCTCCGACAGGTTTCTGCCGGCCGCACTACTCGTCATGCCCTGGAGGAGCAAGGCAAGGAACAACAAAAGCTTCAGCTTCACCAGTGATGCCGTTGGCGCCGCGGGGTCGGACCACCGCAATTGATTGATTAGCAGCATAATATCTCAGAAATCAGGAGCAAAGCCCAGCGTGTGAGTGTGATCCTGGGGATAAAAAATCACCCTTGACCCGAATGGCACTTACTTTAAATAACATCGTCCCCATTGCCCCCGATTCGCCACGGAAGCACACGGAAAAACACGGAATATTCAGTAACCATGTCGTTATTTTCCGTGTTTTTCCGTGTGATTCCGTGGCTATTTATCGGGATCAGGGCGTAAGTAAGTGCCATTGCCCCTAACCCGATCTTGAATGGATGATATCGAGGCAATCATTCAATTGGGTGATTTTTCAGTGCTGTTTTTACCTCGAAAAACTCCATTCAAGCCCCCCGGGGAATAGTGATAGAAACTAATTTCAATACTATTCAATGCCTTGCTGAAACACGCCCCCAGAATCATTGCTTCGGAAAACCCGATCCAGGCGACGCAGGTTGGTGGACATGATCTCCAGGAAATCGCCTTCCCCGGGCGCATTGCCACAGGGATCGAACACGATGCTCTGCACACCATGCTGCTGCAGGCGGTCAATACTTTCCTGAAGGGGATCACCCTCCCACAACATCCAGCCTGCGGGGTGATCCTTGAGTAACCGTTCGAACGCGAGCCATTGCCCTGCATCAGGCAGCGTGTGCGGCTCCCACATGACTGCTTCGAGATTGAGGTCATAACGGCGTGCCAGGTACTGGTACACGGGATGAGACGCCAGCAGCGGTGTGTCCGGCGCGGCTGAGACTATGGCCTGCATGCGGGTATCGAGTGCCAGCAGATCGGATTCCAGCGCGTTCGCATTGGCTGCGAACACATCGGCATACTGCGGGCGCAGCCGGGAGATGGCCTCACGAATGGCATTCGCCTGCACGGCCGCCTGTCGAAAATCCAGCCAGGTGGTGAAGGCCGTGCCGGCATGGGAATGACTGCCCTCGCGCCCGTGGCTGTGGGTAACGGTGCCGGTGGTCTCGATATAGTCTGCGGCAAGCCCGGCGGCGGTATGCACGAGCCTGCTGCGCGGGAGTGACACCCGGCCGACCCATTTCGCGTAACCGGCACCGTTTAACAGGACCAGGTCGGCCTGCTGATAGGCCGCGATGGTGGCCGCGTCCGGTTGCCAGAATGCCGGATCGACATCGGCCGGCGCGGGAAAGACGACCTCGGCGTAATCACCCGCAATGCGCTGGGCAAAATACTGTAACGGGTAGTTGACGGTATACACGACCAGCCGGTCGGCTGCTTGCAGCAACGGTGCAGTCATCATCAATCCCAGCACAAGCAGTACCTGCAAGCAGTGCGCAGATCGGGTTTTCCCCCGCATGAGCCCCTCTCCCTCCTCAGGCAATGAACAGCACGCGCACCAGCTCGTCGCTGAACGGCTGCATGACAGTGATTCCCAGCGCGCACAGCAGCGCAGCTGCCAGCAGAATAATAACGATTTCCGCTGCCAGCAGGCGGGCAATGGTCGACCGGCTGCCGCCGATGTGGAAGACCGTTTGTATTTCCCGCTGGCGCAATCTCAGCGACAGCGCAAACACCAGCACCAGGGCCAGCACCGTGGCAACGGCGACGATCAGGATGACGGCGTCCAGCACCTCCTTGATACGGAATATGGTGGCCAGCAGGCCTTCGATCACTGTCTTCGGCACGGCCAGCTGGTAGGGGGGTTCGCTGCCCAGGTAGCGCCCGCGCAGCAGGGTACCCGCCTTATCGTCGTTCGGCACGACGATCATGGCGCTCAACGGATAGCTGTCGGGACTGCCGTGAAAGTGGAAGCTGTCGATGTTATCCGCTGTGATCTCCGTGTACTCGACCAGCCTGGCGCTGGCGACCACATTGTCCTGCGTACGGTCGATGATCACGCTGCTATCCTCGCCGCGCGTCACATCCTCATGCCCGTGCACCAGTCCCTGCACCACCCAGGCGGTCTTGAGGTCGACGAACACCGCTCGATCGTCGGCGGAATGCGCACGCGCCAGCACACCGACCACCTGCATTTTCAGCGGATAGACGCCCGCAAGATCGAACAATGCCTCCGGCGAGGACAGCAGGCTGTCACCGACGCCGATCCCGAGACGTTCCGCGACATCCGCGCCGATCACGCACTCGCCCAGCAGCGCCAGCTGCCGCCCCTGCGCGATGCGCAGCCCGCGGAAGCCGAAATAATCCAGCGTGGTACCGACAATGGGAAAGCGCCGTGCCTGAAAGCGCACATACAGCGGGATGGGCATCGCCAGCCCGGAAGTTGCAATGGCTTCATCGGCGGCCATGCTGATCAGTTCCGGCGTTTCGTCGGCGAAATACAGGGCGTTCATCGCCAGGTCGAGTGCACTGCCCCGCGCGCCCAGGAGCAGCGGCGTGGACCCGGCGCGCGCCAGCAACTGGCGTTCACTTTCCGCCAGCAGGACCTGCAGCGCCAGCGGCAGTATGGCAATGAGCGTCACGCAGATGACCAGTGTCGCCGTGCGCAGCTTGTTGAAGGCGAGGTATCGCCAGGCAAGATAGAGGCTGTCCATCACGGCGCGTCCGACCTGAAATCATTGAAATCCACGACACGGTCGAAATGCGGTAGCAGTTCATGATCGTGGGTCACCGCCAGCAGGGTCGCACCGTGCGCCGCCACACTGTCGAACAGCAGCCCGAGAATCTGCCCCTTGTTGCGCGGGTCGAGGTTGCCGGTGGCCTCGTCAGCGAGTACCAGATCCGGTTGCGGCAGCAGCGCCCGGCAGATTGCCACGCGCTGCTTTTCGCCCTGAGAAAGGTGATCGACACGCCGGCGCAGCTTGTCGCCGATGTCCATCTGCCGCGCGAGTTCGCTGGCCCGGGTCCTGACATCGACGTTTAGCTGCAATGCGCTGCTGATACGATACGGGTGGATGATATTGTCGAGGACGTTGAGGTAGTCCAGCAGCTCGAAGTCCTGGAACACGAAGCCGATGTTGCTGATGCGGAAGGCGCGACGTGCTGGATCGTCGAGCGCGCTCACTTCGGTATCGGCGCAGAGCACCCGCCCCTGCTGCGGCACCAGGATACCGGCAACCAGGTTCAGCAGCGTCGTCTTGCCGGAACCGCTCGGACCGATGACGGCGACCTTTTCCTGCGGCTCGATCCGGAAATCCGGCACATTCAGGGTGAATTCCGCACCGGGGTAACTGAACGTCAGGGTCTCAATACGGATCATCGATCGCCCGGGCCCTGTCGCACCTTCGCGGCGGTAACTGCACCGGAATCCGTGGCCGCCGGATCGATGCGTTGCTCCTCCAGCACCTCCAGGTCGGCGATTTTCCACGCACCGTTATCCGCCTCGACGGTGACGATGGCGGCGTACTGGTTCTTGCGCATATGGATATGCCCCCAGTGCCCCACAGTGCCCTGCGCGGTCCAGTGCCCCTTGATGGCATAGGCCAGCCGCCCGTTGTCCAGCCGTTCGGCGACGGCCTCCTGAATCTCGACCGACTTGATTTTGGCCTGCGCCCCGCCCGCCTGCCGAACTGCAAAAGCCCGGCGGTTCTGCAGATAGATATCGGACAGCAGCTCGCCCCGGACGCTGACGGCCAGCTTGTCGTAGACATCCTCTTCGTCGCGGAAGTCGAATGCCCGGTAAACGTTCTTCAGCAGCACCTGCAGCAGCGCTCTGGAGCGTTCCGGACCGAGCTCGCTGGCCATGACCGCGGGGCGCTCGATGTCGACGCGCGTAAACGGGTAGGCCACCGCGCCGGCCGTGATAACAACCACTACGGTGATAAGCGGCGCAGCCAGAGAGGCACCCTGCCGCCGCCGGCGCATTAGCCAGAAAGCTGCAGGCAGCAGCAGCACAGCCGCGACCAGCGAACCCCAGGGCAGGCTGATTTTGCCCAGTGACCCGGCAACCGCCACGCTCTGCACAGTCGGCAGCTCGTAGTTTTTCAGGTAATTCGTCCAGGTGTGCACCCTGTCGTCGGGCGTCAGGTACGTCGGCAGCGGCCCCGCGGGATCGGTGGCCGTGGCGGGCACACGCTCGATCTGGTCGGTAAACAGTTCCCAGTCGACCGTCACCTGCTGCGGCAGGCCATCCGTCAGGTAGGTGATAATGACTCCGATGATGGCCGTCGGGATCTCGGTGCGCTCGGGCACCTCCACCAGCCGGATGCCGTTCAGGCTCACCGTGACATAGCTGCTCCGGTCCAGGATTGGCTTCAGTACCTTGCCATCTACCAGCACGGTGTTCTTGGTGAGCAGGAACTCGCCAATGCGCTGCTTGAGCGGTTCGAGTTCATCCACCTCTATATATTCGTCACCACGCAAACCCAGGCCCATCCAGTTCGCCATGTCCCGTACCCGCACCAGGATCTCGTGACGCACCTCGTAGGGTTCCACATAGAGGAACGACATGAGGGCATCCTTGTGGTGCCGCTTGAGATTGGGATTCTCGAAACGGCTGTACCAGGGATCCTCCCAGTCCAGCTGCAGACGCGCCGGCGCCCCCAGGTAACGGAAATCGATCACCGGTACGGACTTGTGATAGGCGATGAAGCCGATGGAGACCCGGGCCCGGCCCTCCTCGTCCTGCGGCGGGATGAAGGTCAGTTCAGCGGGACGCCCCTCGAACGGGTAGCTGATCTCCGCATACAGCACCCGCTTGTCGGCGGGCGCCTCCGGTACCCGCTGGCGCGTGATCGGGTTGATCATGCCCGCAAAGGGCGACTTGCGATCCACCCGCATGCGCGGCTCGACCCGTTCGAGCCGGGCGGGCAGCTGTTCGCCCTCCCCCGTCACCACCCTGAAGGTCTGTTGCGCAAACGCCCGCAGGCGCGCCTCCGGCGACGGCCTGTCGGCAGCAGATGCCTTGTCAGTCATCCAGTCGTTGGGCACCAGCGCATCGAACAGCTCGAGATCGCCGATATAGACCTCCAGTACCAGCTTCACATGGTCCTCGAGGACATAGATCTCGGCGATATTGGGTGCAGTCTCTGCCCCGGTCAAATTTATCCAGTCCGCCTTTGCCACTGGCACTATAGCCAGCACAACAAAAAGAAAAAGCGCCCCTCGAAAAAAAAGGTGAGTCATCTTGGTGAGTAATCCGAATTCTTAACTAGTAGAATTTTATGCAGTTCTCTCGAGATAGTCGGAAGCATTTAACAGGCTGTTAATGCCTGCTGACTGCCTTCTATATGATCATGGAAGGCATTGCTCATTGCGCTAATACATCACGCGTACAGCCGCTCAGACACTATAGTTGTAGGCCTTAGAGTCGAGCACGTCGTCACCCAGAAATACTTCGCCATAAAAGCCCACACTTTGAGAAACCATCTTGCCAAGTTTCAACTCCAGCCTCTGGTCGAAGTTTTCATCATCTTCGTGATCAATGGACATTTTGAGGTCGGCCTTGAACCAACCACCGATATCCGGGAACGAGCGAATCCAGATCAAACGCGGCGTTGTTTCGCGCACATCTTCTTCCCGTGCACTGTCGGTGTCGTAGGAATAAAAATACTGCACCAGGGTGACAATGAAATTCCTGTCATCAGGCACCCAGCCAATTCCCGCCAGCGGCGCAATAATGTCCGCCCCACTCCCCGTGCCCTTCTCAAAATCACCGAGGTCCTTCAACCACTCGGCACCCAACGCCAGCTTCGCCTTTATGCCGAACGGCTTTATGCTTGTGAGGTGAATGCCCTTGAGCTTGAGCTCCTCGAAATCCTGCTCCGACTTGCCGCTGCTGTCCGTGTTCACGTAGCGCAGTTCATTGGTAAGTTTGAAACGGGGATGCAGCATGTAGGCGCCTTCAGTCTCGAAGCTGTGCTTGTCCGCGCCCTTATCGAGATCGAAATAGCGGTAACGTACGTCCTGATAATTGACTGCCGCCGTCGGATCAGAGGCCGCCGCACCGCTGGCCGCTTCCTCGGCGAGCGCCGGCCTGGCCACCGCTAGAATCACCAGGCCAGCGCATATAATTTCGCGCAGCCTCACAAATCACCTCTCCCTTTCGGCTATTTGCCGTGAATGTAGATCTTCAGTAATGGTTGCGTGAATCCCGGTTAATCGATCGGTTGCGTGGGCGGAGGGATCATGCTTTCCAGCGCGCCTTTTTTCAGCCAGTCTGTCATTAGCCCGGTGGCGGGTTCACCGCGCGGCGCGGTATCCCACGCCTTGCCGGTCTCCATGGGCCAGGCTTCATGGTTGAAGAAAAATGGGGTCAGAGCATGGTTTTCGCTTATATAGGCAAAATCTGTGCTCTGACCCCATTTGCTATTCTTGATCGGCATGGGTGTATAACCATCGGGGTAACGCTCGCCGCCAATTATGTTGTCCCAGGGCCCTCTTTGGCTGCTGCCGCTTAACCCGCCGTAATACTGATAATCAAAAGCAGAACTCATGACACGTTGAAATACCCTGTTTTCAATTTGAAACCAACGTATGGATTATTGCTCCGGTAACGGCGGCGGTGTATAGCCGTCCCACTTGCCGTCGTCGATGTACTTGGAATAGCTGGCCTGGCCGCTGCGCTTGGCCTTCTTGTACTCCATCGTTGTTGGCGGTGCCTGGACGCGCTCCGCGCTCACCACTTCGCGCTGCACAATCCGATCCTTGCTTATGTTCCAGGCCATCAGGTCATCCGCAATCACCAGCGGTCCGTCGTAGACCTTGCGAACCTCTTCGATCATCATCAGGTCGAGTTCGGGTTGACGAATCGTGTGGTAACCCACTGCCAGTCGCGGCTTGACTTCAGCCATGATCTTGCCGAAACCGCTCGGTGGTGTGTGGATATAAGACGAAACGATAGTCGCCTGACGCGGCGGGAAGCCCAGGGCTTCCTCCAGCCCCTTGGGCGTATAGAACATTTCGTGAATCACAAAATCGGCATCCTTGGCACGCTTGATGAACCACTTGTTGGGCGCCGAGTCACCACCAAAGACGAAGCTCAGGCCGTTCCACTCGAGACGATAGCTGACCGAGCCGTCGAGTACATGGACGGCGGGAAAAGAGGTGATCTTGACCCCGTTCTTCTCATACACCACGCCGTTGTCCTGCTTGTAGTCGAACTCGTGCGCGATAAGTTCCCCCCCGGCATCGGGCAATATACCGGAGCGACCCGTGATGTCCCAGGCATAAGTCTTTTTAAGCCCCTCCACGTAAGCGGCGGTGCCAAGCTCAGGCTTCGAGCCTGAAGGCCCGTAGATATGTAGTGGCGTGTACCTTCCGCTCAGCCAGCCACCGACCCAGACCACAGCGGCATCTCCTACATGGTCGGTGTGCAGGTGGCTGGCGAAGACCTTGTCGACACGGTGAAAGTCCGGACGCAGTGCAAACAGGTTCTCAGCGGATCCCGATCCGACGTCGAACAGGAAAATGTCACCATTGCCGAGTTCGACGTACCAGGCGGTTGACTTCTGGCCACGGGTGATGGGCGTCGGCATCCCGGTACCGAGCGCGACGACGAACATTTCATCGGGACCAACGCTTTCGGTCCGCGGATACCAGGCAGCAGGTTTATCCTCCGCTAGCGCGGGTGCCACTAATGCAATGAGAAAGACGAATACACAGAAACGCGGCTTCATGGTCCAGACCTCCATTTAATCGGCGGGAGTAAAGCATTACTTCTTTATTACTGATTAAGCGATGCCACCATCGATTCCTCTGGATTAATTGGGGTCAGAGCACAGATTTGCCTAATATTAGCAATAAATGTGCTCTGACCACATTTCGATTGAAACAGTTCGTACTTGATTAGTCATACCAATCCCCCTACCAGACTAGTCGGGCTTGTACCAGGGCTTCTGCCTGCGCCAGTCCATCTTGTCCAGATCGTATTTCCTGGAATGCTCGTCGAGCATCTCGTTCTGGGCATTGAAGCCCGGGCCCCATTCACCACTCTTGATGAAGTCGCTCATCGGGTCAGGGACGCCCTTCTTCGGTGGCGGTTGTCTTGTCGGACCAGGCACACCCGATGCACGATCGGGCGAGACGGTCATGCGCTCGACGATCCTGTCCTTCGTGATATTCCACACCATCATGTCCGTGGCGACTGAAAGCGGTCCATCATAGGTCTCACGAATACCAGCCCGTATTCCGTCGAACGCTTCCTCAAAGCTGTGATAGGAAACAGCATGACGTGGTTTGATGGTGCTCA
>WOR8_10002311_pt1 | contig 18880 bp, 15 predicted proteins | sample DeeMarSeWOR38_10_FD_19890 | JGI IMG/M metagenome (IMG submission 19890)
TTTAAAAATAACAAAAATAAAATGGCATTGTTTTGAGTTTAAACAGGTGCTAATAAGAATTTTTTTTAAGAAAAAATATGGATAGAATATTATTAATCGGAATATTCATGTTTGGTATGTTCGGCTGCAGTTCAAAGGAAATTTTGACCGAGGCAGAAAAGGAAAAGCTGGATTACCAATTGCAGAGATTAATGACTGGAGAGGTTGTTGCCGATAACCTCTTTAATGTGTATACTGATGAATCCGGCAATAAACGATACGGCGTTGTCATTACCGCCAGTGATCCGGAGGCTCTCGGCCGGAATGGTATACCTATTAACAGCGTCAGTGGGCAGATCATAACAGCAAAACTTACTCTTGATGAGATACGAAAGGTATTAAATATTCCGGGTGTTAAGTCAATTCAAAATACGTCAAAGAACTACCCCCACCAATGATCCGGGAGGAAACAGAATGAAAAGAATGCTTATACAGATTTTGATTCTTACAGGTGCCGTCCTAATACAAACTGGTCACTTCGGCAATAGCCCGGTTCCTGAGATTGAACTGAAAAAATTAAATCCAAGTTTACAGGCAGTCCTGGTCCAATCCGGGGCGCAAATCCAGAATGCCCCGCGTTCAGGTATTCCGCAAAAAATATACCGGGATGAGAATGGGCTCGACAGATATGGAGTCATAGTTAAGACAACCGGCGCCAGTCTGCTGCAGAATACCGGAATTCATCTGAACTCGGTTTATGAGGAGTATGCAACGGCTAAACTTATACCTGAGGAAATAATGTTTCTGGCCTCGCGCAACGAAGTAGAATATGTAGATATTCCTACAATTTCTGTCAATAAGATGAATAACAGTCTTCCTGAACTCGGTGCCAAAATGGTTCATTCGGGGTACTTCAACAATACCCCGCATCGGGGAGCCGGAGCCATCGTGCTCATTTATGATTCCGGAATCGACTGGCGCCATCCGGCATTCCGTGATCAGAACGACACAACAAAGAGCAGAATACTCAGTATTTGGGATCAGACCTTGACGCCTGCCGGTGGTGAATCTAATCCTGCAGGATTCAATTATGGTGTGGAATACACCAAAGTACAGATTGAAGATGAACTGGATGGCAGCCCGGCAAATTTAATCAGATCGACAAATCCAGATGGCCACGGTTCCCATGTTGCCGGAATTGCCGTGGGAGGTGGTTCAAAATTCAGTGGTGTCGCCCCGGATGCGGACATCATCATTGTCAAAGGGGGAGATGGGAGTTTCGCCGAAACCGACATTATTGACGGATTAAGTTATGCGGCAGCTAAATCGGTCACGTTCAGCAAGCCGATTGTAGTCAATTTAAGTCTGGGAAGTCACGACGGTGCGCATGACGGCTCCCGTGCTTATGAACTGGTAATCGATACTTTCAACAGCACGCCGGGACAGGTAGCTGTGGTTTCCGCAGGGAATGATGGCGGTGAGTTAATCCACATTTCAGGCACTTTACAAACAGGTGGCAGCGTATCCTTCCAGTTCAACGTTCCGCTGGGATATGTTCCGAATGCTGGCGATAAAAACGATGAATTTCTGTTCACCGTATGGTATGATGAAAATACCACCGTTTCAGCAAAAGTAACTTCACCTAACGGAGTCACTTTTACCGCGGCTAATAATCAGGGGGGATCGCCTCCGAATCAGGACGATGGTTTTATCTATCTTACAAATGTAGAGGTTGACGAATCAAAGCAGAATATTTCATTGTATGTGGGCGATCAGAGCGCCAGCAATCCTCCGGCCGGAGGGACATGGACACTCGAACTTTCCGGTGCGAGTGGCAATGCCGCCTATGACGGCTGGCTGGCGAGACGTACTGTCGGTAACGAGCAGGTTGCTCTTCTGAATGGTAACGGTCAGAAGACGGTCTCCATGCCGGGAACAGCTAAAAAGGCTATTACTGTCGGTGCCTATGTGACCAAGAATAACTGGCCGGCCATAGGTGATAAACAGTACGGTTATGTGGATGATGATGCGCATGGTGAAATCGCCAATTTCAGCAGCGTGGGACCTACACGGGATAATCGAATAAAGCCTGATATAACAGCCCCTGGAAAAGGAATATTTTCAGCCTTAGCACGTAACAGTAATCCTCAAGAGGCATACATCCATCCGAATGGCATATATGTACTTTCACAGGGAACCAGTTTTTCAGCCCCTCATGTAGCTGGTGTTGCGGCGGTAATGCTCGGGATTGATCCCACTTTGACAGCAGATCAGATAAAAGCACTTTTTCAGGAAACAGCGATAGAGGATGCTTTTACGGGAAGTTTACCCAATGCTACCTGGGGCAGTGGAAAACTGGATATGCTGGAATCCCTGAATAAACTTTTAAACTATTCTGAAAAGTTGTCCCGAAATGATTTAAAATATAATAATGACAATATTGGAGGTCCATTCGTACTTGAAAACCGGTATAAACTTGCCGTAAGATTCAGAGCTCAGGAAGCCGGAAAGGTAACAGGATTTTATTTACCGTTATGGTTTAATTATACACCAAGGGTGATATATGGCAATGGATATTTAAGCTGTGCTGTTTTTGCTGATAATAACGGTAAACCAAGCAATGTTCAGCTGGGCGGGGTACGGGACTTTCCGCTGACAGATCTAGATCCGGGAACTAATAATTATATTGATATGGATCAGTCAAATGTCAATATTAACGGAGGTGAATATTATCATGCAATGATCTGGTTATCCGGTGTTTCAGATTCATTAAAGGTGATCTTCGATGATGGCACCACCAATCAAATTGATAATCCATCACTGATTTATTATAATGGAAACTGGTATAATTTCAACAGTCCGAATGCTTTTGGAACGCCTTATAACCTCCAGTTCAAAACTGAGATTACTACCGCTTCAGGTCTGAATGCGATAAACGACGAGCAATATGCAGTAGCTGATGCGTTCCATCTTTTCCAGAATTATCCAAATCCGTTCAATCCATCAACAAATATTCGCTATGTGTTGCGTCAAGCTGGAAATGTCAGTTTGACCATCTATGACGTTTTGGGGCGAAAAGTCATCACACTGACGGATGGATATCAGAAAGGTGGCACCCATAAGGTCACATGGAATGGAACAAATGACCAGGGTATAAAGGTCCCGAGTGGTCTTTACTTCTATCATTTGCGGTCAGAGGACGGGATCAAAACAAGGAAGATGGTTTTGTTAAAGTAATGGTCAAATCCTGAGCCTGAAAAACAAAGGCTGTATCTCGACCGGTAAAATTTTATCTCTGCCGATTGAGTTCCTCGTCTGATAATTCTTGCTTTGAAGTCGCAGGATTTATTTATATTGACGGCATTCAGAAATATATTCCCTGTTAAGACAGGGATTTTTTTTAGATCGAACAGGTATTTGCCCCTCTTGATACGAATACAATCAGGAATTGGGAATTATCGATCCTGTCCTGATACTGGTTGACAAAATAAGGCCCGGCTGCGCTTGTTTTGCGGAATTATCTTTCCGAAATGTATCAATGCTCAGGTCATCATCAATTATAGTGGTATATTTGAAAACTGGTCATTTGCTATTGATCCCGGTCAGATTAAATCCGCTGTTCTGTCAATAATATCCCATATTTTATCAATCCAATCCAAATGTTCCGGCTTCATGAGACACGACCGCAGAACCGTTACCTGCTCAGTGTTACATTCCACGTCCAGCCAGAAATTCTGCACTATGCGAACCGGGAGCTGCAAAAGGGCTAGGTGCAACTGATTGAGGGCAGCCTGATCAAAGAACTTCTGGTTTTTTTTTGAAATCCTTTTGGTTGATTTTTCGGCTATTGCCCAGACCAGGATATCGAGTTCCGGTTCAAATATCGTCAGGAATCGTGGGTCTTCCTCCAATCGTTCATACAGCTTCAGTGCCGCCGATCGGCCGCGCTCGAGGCCGTTGGCAAAATCACCCTCACGTGTCAATGGGAGCAATCTTTGAGTTGCCCATAATGCAACGGCACTGGCTCCAGCGCGGGAACACTCCAGGCTGATTTCGCCTAAATGGAGTGCCCCGGAGGTAAAATACGTATAAGGGGAATCATGTTTATAAAACTTCCCGACAGATGGATCCTTGAACAGTATACAACCGGCACCATAAGGTTGTAAGCCATGTTTGTGTGGATCAATGACGATCGAATCGACCCTCTTCAGTGCACTGAAATCACGGTGGGTTTCAGGCCGCAAATTATCGCTCAATATGAAGTAACCGCCGTACGCAGCGTCGACATGGATCCGGAACCGATATTTTCTTCGGAGGTCCAGGATTCCACGGAGTGGATCAACAGATCCCGTTCCGGTGGTGCCCAGCGTAACAACTACAGTACCGACTTGCCCTGTTTTTAATATTTTATTCAGCTGGTTCAGATCCATTCTTGCATATGAATCAGCAGGCACAATTTGAAACGGTATGTTAAGCACTTCCGTAATTCGCCGATGGGTACTGTGCGCCTGTTCCGAAGCGACAATAAATTTTCCGGGATGCAGTTTACCCGCAATCCACAAACCCTCCGTATTGGCCATAGTCCCACCACCGGTCAAATGTCCAAGATGCCTTTTCCAGCCAAACATGTTTGCAATCTCAGAAACAGCTTCTTTCTCCATGGCCGAGCTGGCTTTTCCACCATCAAGGGCATGGTTATTGGGATTGAGCCATAAGCTGAGCATATATGCTACTCTTGCCACCGGATGAGGTGGTTTAAGCATTTGTCCCGCATATAACGGATGATGATAGGGATAATTGTCATGCATGCGTTCAGCAACATCCAGGATCACCTCTTTCATCCGGTCGATATCGACGGATGATTCGAGATCAGGTAACTGTGAAAATCCTTTCTCAAGTTTGGATAATGCGTTATGCAAAACACGGATACTTTGGCTCTCAAAGTTCATTTTATTTACCTGTTGAATATATTCAATTTGTTGAACCGGATAATTCTTCACAAATATTCGCATAATCATAATATGATGCAATTACGTGGCTGACATATTTAGCAGAAAATTATAGGCGGGTTATTGATCGAAAATCAAGAATTCAAAATAAGGAATTTGGAATTCGCAGATTATGTTGTCTGCTATCTCTCAAAATTGTATACCGGCCCAAGCTCTCGAACTAAACAAAATCCCTGCGATATGCAAAATTACCCGTGAGATCGTATTGATCAGAAGATTTACGCTCAGGAATTACGATCATCTTCATCATTCCATTACTGCTCAGTCTCAGCCGATTGCGAATCCCAAATTCCAAACTAATTTGCCGATTATTTATTGCCAAAAATACTGGTAAGAAAAGCCTGCATATCCTGCCATGACTGGTTATCTGCTTCAGCATTATATGCCAGAGGCATTTTGAATTTTTGGCCAAAAAGATCTGCATCCGGATTTGTAAAACTATGCTTAGCTCCCGGATAGGAAATAAATTGATATTTTACCCCGGCATTTTCCATCTCCTGTTTGAAGGTATCGATCTGCTCCTGGGTAACGAAATTGTCATCAGCGCCATTGCAAACAAGTATCTGCGCCTTTACGGAATCCTTCTCGGCAGGCATCCCGGTCGCAATACTTCCATGGAAACTGACCACACCATCCAGGTCCACTCCCATTCTGGCCATATGCAATACAATACCACCGCCAAAACAGTATCCGATGGCGGCTATCTTTTCAGGATCCACCGCCGGATGGGTTTTTAATTTTTCTAATGCGGCCTGGAATCGTATTTTTGCCTGGTCGATATTCTGCATTACATGGGATGCAAATTTCATCGCGTCATCGGGGTGATCCGCCTGTTTACCATCCCCATACATGTCGACAGCCAGAGCAACATATCCGAGCCGGGCAAGCATGTCGGCTCTCTTCCTGGCGTAGGCATTATGTCCCCACCATTCATGCACCACAAGCACGCCGGGACGCTTTCCATCGACAGCGGCATCATATGCAATATATCCCTTCATGCTTAGTGTGTCCGCGTTATAAGTGATCTCTTCAGATTGCAGATCGGTCGGTACCGACTGTTCGCCGCAGTGTATTGCCAGAATCGACAAGGTTAAAAAAACGATTAACGTACGCATCATCTCCTCCTTTTATTTTTGTTTTTTATTTTCAATATACGGTTTGAATCGTTCAAACAGAAAATGATACCAGACATTATCGATTATTGTTGCAAGTTCATCATCCAGTTCCCCGAGGCCATGGAGTTCAAACTTTATATGGGTTGAATCGACACCAACCGCTGATATTTCATAACTGTTGATCAATTGTACAGCTTTTCCGGATAGACCGAGCGGACCTTCAAACCGGAGTAATTTCCCACGTTCAGCAGCGATCACGGTAGCGTGTTTTACACCGTTACCGGCCTCATCGAAGATCTCAAAAAAACCACCACCAGGTTTGGATTCGATATAGAGCGCTTTCGGATTATCTGAAAAAGAGTGGTCCCACCACGCACTTATATCACCGCTCAGTGCATCAAATACTTCTACCGGAGTGCCGGGTACATTCAGCTCATGGCTAATTTTATAGGCACGTACCTCCAGCGGATCCACCCCGCCAATACCACTGGTCATCCAACCATAAATAATGACTAAAAAAGCATGCCACTTTAACATATCCTATTCTCCGTTTAAAAACGTTTTTGATTTCACACCGTATGATACGATGTTATATTATGTGCATCTGCCACACCTATCGGATTAAAATGCACAATAAATAGATCCATGGTGATAGGATGGCAGAAAAGCACTGCCGTTTGCATGATATCCAGTCAATTGGTTTTTAATTTATATCGTATTAAAATGCTTAAACCAAAAAATATCTGAATTTAATTCTGAAGATACGCAATTTGTTACAGGTAATTCTGTATAAGAATGAAAAATTCTGAATCTGATGATATAGAAAAAATATATTTAAAAACGGAAGATTGAATATGGAAAAGATCACCCGATTACTTCACGCTATACATCATGAGATAGACACGCCTGCCCTGTTGGTGGATGCTGATCAATTGGATAAAAATATTGCTGGTATGCAAGAGATTGCCAATAACGCCGGTATTGATTTACGACCGCATTGTAAGACCCATAAGTCGGTCCAGGTTGCGCTTAGGCAACTCAAGGCCGGTGCGATTGGGATCACGGTTGCAAAACTTGGTGAAGCTGAGGTTATGGCCGGCGGAGGCATTGACAATATTTTCATCGCCAATCAGATTACGCATCCATTGAAAATACACCGGTTATACCGACTGCATCGGGAATGTCAGGTATCGGTTGGAATCGATCATCCCGAACAGGTCAGGCTGCTGGCACAGTCTTTTATCAATCCGAAATATCCATTGGATGTGTTAGTTGAAATTGATTGCGGCTTTCACCGGTGCGGCGTCACGATGGGAAAAGATTTATTTACTCTCTGGCGATTAATAAGCAAGGCTCCCGGACTCCGGTTGAAGGGAATATTCACCCATGCCGGTCAAGTATACGGTGCTGAAAATCAGAACGAAGTAAGACGTATTGGTATATCGGAAGGTAGATGCATGAATGATGTGGTTTATGCACTGAGTTCTGAGAACATGTATACGAATGTTGTAAGTGTTGGCTCAACGCCAACAGCTGCCATCGCAGCAAAAGATCCGGTAGTGACCGAGATCCGGCCGGGAAATTATGTCTTTTATGATCAGATACAGGTGTCACTCGGCACCTGTACAGAAAAAGATTGCGCACTGGGAGTTCTGGCAACGGTAATCGCCCGGCCTGAATCCCGCAGAGTGATCATCGATGCAGGCAGCAAAGCATTGAATCTGGATCGTGGTGCCCATGCGGTGCAAAAATTAAGCGGATTTGGCCGATTGGTGAATATGAAAGGGGAAATTATCCGTCTATCAGAAGAGCATGGTGTGATTGAATTAACCGAAAATCAGGATATTTCCATTGGTGCACCCGTACTGATTATCCCCAATCATGCCTGCGCTGTCAGTAATCTGTATGATCATTATTGCTTTATCGAGTCTTCTGGTAAGTGGACTAAAACACCCGTGGATGCAAGAGGCTGTATTACTTGATTTCACAGATCATAGTATCTCTGTTTTACAGCGCCTCCGTTATATCGCACCCCCTGTCCATATTTTAAATTCCCTGACCACAATTATCAGCACTGGTGATATTCTGATACAGAATGTATGTTCTATTATACGGCCGGGTATCCTTTTTTAATATAATTAATTAATCCGACTGATAAATACAGACCGGATTTATTGGTTATAAGGTACAGGTATAAACATTAATCAGGACAGTATATGAAGTGATATTAAAGCAGCTTTAAACACATCTTTTTCCGTGGAACTTTTTATCTTTTTATGAGTTATTCTAATTGCAGAAGCCTCCATACGAAGCAAAAGGGCGAAGGATTCCTTCTTAAACCCTCCCAATTAAACCAATCCTTCGCTCTTTTTTATAGTACCTTTAACATTTGTTTTTTTCCCCGCGAATATGTACTTTTATCGCCACTTTTTAAGGTCTAATGGGATGTCAGCAACGCGAATTATCAGGATTTTTCCGGACAATCCGCATCAGAGAGCGGTTGATTTAGCCATTGAAGTACTGCGGGCTGACGGGGTGATCAGTTATCCGACGGATACCATCTACGGGCTTGGAGCCTCTATTAAAAGTAAGTCGGCGCTGGAAAGAATTTACACGATTAAAAAGATCACCGGTACAAAACTGCTCAGTTTCATTTGCATGGATATAAAACAGGTGGCTGAATACGCCCATCTTTCCAATGCAAATTACAAGATATTACGGCGTTGTCTGCCGGGACCATTCACCTTTATTTTACCAGCAACAACAAACGCTCCAAAAAAATTGTTTCAAAAGCGCCGTACTGTTGGGGTGAGAATTCCGGACAGCAAGTTGTGTTATAAGTTAACGGAAACACTCGGAATCCCGATAATAAGTACAAGTGTTCCGGCGGGACCCTACGAGGTCCTGAACGATCCCTATGAGATCGATGCCCGGATGGGTCACCAGCTGGATCTCATTCTCGATGGCGGGATCCTAGTCTCTGAACCCTCAACAATTGTTGATCTGACAAAAGATACACCTGAAATCATACGTGCAGGCCGCGGTGAGGCGGCTCTGGTATTTTAAAGCCGGCTATCCGGCCCGGTGTCAGCCGGACAGGATGAATTCCTGAAAACACATAAGATGCAAATTTCAAGCCTGACCTTCCGGGAGGTCAGACGGAATCTGCCGGCCCAATTTAAATCACGACTGAAATAATTGTGTTATGGCTAAAATTCCGAAATGATTTGCATCCGTTATCGCAGTATTCTTATGCTTCTGTAATTATAATTTATTGTGAATGAAATTCCGGCGTACAATGGCTAAGATTTATTTCGGCACATGCAGTTGGAAATATGATTCCTGGCAGGGAATACTCTATTCACCTGAAGCACGTAATAACTACCTGCGCGCTTATAGTAAAACCCTGGATTCGGTGGAGATCGATCAATGGTTCTGGTCACTTTTCGCTGCCGATAAGGTCGCGTTACCCAAACCATCTGTGGTTAAGGAATATGCCGAATCTGTCCCCGGCCATTTCAAGTTCACGATCAAAATCCCGAATAGTTTAACGTTGACACACTTTTACCGGAAGCGAAAAGATCAACCTCTCGAGTCAAATCCGTATTTTTTATCCCGGGAAATCTTTGATCGGTTTCTGGATCTCCTTCAACCGATGCATGCACAGATTGGTGTACTGATGTTTCAGTTTGAGTACCTTAATAAGCAAAAGATGAGTTCTCAAATACAATTTCAGGAGGTATTCTCTGATTTTATCAGGCCTTATCGGAATCAATTCAATTTCGGTATTGAAATTCGCAATCCAAATTATCTCAATCGTTCCTATTTTGAATTCCTGAACGTTAATGGTCTCGGGCATGTTTTCCTGCAGGGCTATTATATGCCGGATATTTTTAGCGTTTATTCGCGGTTTATTAATTATTTGAGCAGTCCAACAGTCATCCGGTTACATGGTCCGGACCGCAGTGATATCGAGGAGAAAAGCCGGGGAATCTGGAACAGTATACTGGAACCGAAAGATGATGATCTCAATCAGCTGACCAGGATGATCGAGGAAATGCGCAGCCGAAATCTGGATGTCTATATCAATGTAAACAATCACTATGAAGGATCGGCACCGCTTACCATAGAGCGGATACAGAATCGGCTTGGGGGATAATTCAAAATCAAAAATCCATGGTCCAAAATCCAGAATACAAATTTAAGGAGATGCCTAAGGAGAAGCGGGATCAAAAGTCAGCAGCTTAAGCCCGAAATGAGACGGAAGTGTTTTTCTCTGATTTCCACATATATAACTGATTATATCAGCTTTTTCAAATCCGCGACGCTGAAACTTTCCGATATTCGCCGGCTTCTTGATCAAAGTTCTTTAAGCAATGCAAGCAGATATTCCCAGCAATGCTTTACTCCCGGGATATGTACCCGTTCATCCGGGGAATGTGCTCCCTGAATCGTTGGACCAAAAGAGATCATGTCCATTCCTGGATATTTTTCACCGATAATTCCACACTCCAGACCGGCGTGGATGGCTTTGACTGAGGGGGCATTGCCGTACATTTTTTCATATAATTTAACGGCATTGTGCAATAATTTTGAAGCCGGGTTGGGTTCCCAGGCCGGATAACCGCCACCCTGTTCCACTTTAAAGCCTGCCAGCTCACCGAGAGCTTTCACTTTATCGGCAATATCAATAATGGACGACGCCACCGAACTCCGCTGGCTGGTAAGCATTTCGATCTGCTTCTCTTTCGTTTCAATGATAGCCATATTGGTTGATGTTTCAACCAGATCTTCAACCGCGTGACTCATCGCCATTACACCATGCGGCATAACATAAAGCATATTGATCAGGGATTTCTGCAGATCGCCGGAATACACTCTTGCGTCTTCCTGATAGGGCTCAACAGAGAGGTGCACTTCTTTATCAACAAATCTGAGTTCGTTTTTAAACGTGTCTGCTATCTCGGTAACAAATCTGTCCAATTTACCTTTATTCTCTTCTTCAATGAAGATAACCGCCTGCGCTTCACGCGGGATGGCGTTGTGCTTGTTGCCGCCGTTGATAGCGGATAACCGGTATGGTACAAGGTTTTGCAATGAATACAAAAAACGGCTCAAAAGCTTAATTGAGTTTCCCAGCCCTTCATGGATGTTCAGACCCGAGTGTCCGCCGCGCAATCCGCCGATTTTTACGCTAAATGGTTTAGTACCCGGCAGGGGTTCTTCCCGGACAATATCCCTGCGCAATATCGTATGCTTGCCACCGGCACATCCGATATAAAAAGCCCCTTCTTCTTCAGAATCAAGATTAATCAGAATTCTGCTTTGCACAAAATTTTCTGTTAATCCGGATGCACCGGTCAGACCTGTTTCCTCATCGATAGTAAAGAGAAATTCCATCGGCGGATGAACCAATGAGCGATCATCCATTAGCGCCAATGCACAACAAATTCCAATACCGTTATCTGCACCAAGTGTTGTACCATCCGCCTGTATCCATTCTCCGTCCAGTTTAAGTTTTATCGGATCTTTTGAAAAATCATGTATGGTATCATTATTTTTCTCACAAACCATATCGGTGTGACCCTGAATGACGACCATCGGACTCTTCTCCATACCGGGGAATGCAGGGCAGGAAACGATGATATTTCCGATAGAGTCTTGTTTATAGGGAAGATTATTTCGTTTTGCGACGGTCTTGATATATTCTCCAACCGCCACTTCATTACCTGATTCACGTGGTATCTGGCTAATTTCATAAAAATGTTCCCATACGGGTCCGGGTTCGAGGCCATCGATTACCGATTTCACAAAAGTCTCCTTTCGTATTCAGATTGCAATTAATACATTACACTTAGTTTTGTATACAACATTTTGGTTATACTTTAAATAAATGGTATCACAATTTCCGTGATCTTCCGCCAAATGAATTGATTATAATCATTGGCTCAATTATCAGCTTAATTCCACATTGAGTATAAAAGTGTTCCCGTGATCCGAATAAAAACATTGTATTTCTCAGAAATCCCTTCCATGTTGTAATGGTATAAAAAGATACGCATTGTCAAATTAAAATGGTGAATTACTTATTAAAAAGCCTTCTGCTGGCAGGCCAAAAAGCGAAAGCGATTACCGGATCAATCAATGTCCTTACGAATTTTATTAAATATTTTAAATCAATATACAAATTTAACTAAATTCTATCAAACCAAGTTAAAACTGAGAGATCGGTGAAATCAGTCATATCAGCATCCAGACGGACAGATATCCCTGCGTTTTATTTAGATTGGTTTATGGACGCCATTTGCCGGGGCCACATTTTGGTTCAGAATCCGCTTTATCCGGTTCAATACCGTTCTGTTAATTTGGATCCTGCCCATGTGGGCTGGATTGTATTCTGGTCAAGGAATTATGCCACATTTTTAAAAAATTATACATTCTTTGAGGACTACCAACTTTTTTTTCATTTTACTATTCTGTCTTCATGCAGACTATTTGAATCCTACCACCTATCTTTAAAAAGTGTAATAATTCAGATCGGGGAAATTGCAAAATTATACGGACCGGAAAAAATCATCTGGCGCTATGATCCGATCATAATATGGGAGAAGAAAGGCATCGTTCAGACAAACTTCAATCCCCGGGAATATACTGCAATTTGCCGCGAGTTAAGTCAAATGAAGGTCGATAAATGCTATTTCAGTTTTGTGACGCCCTATCGGAAGGTCCTCCGAAGACTAAGTGCTCTTGATCCAGATATCAAGTTACTCCACCATGGCACAGAAAAAGCGCTTACCATTTTAAACGAAATGAAGGATATTACAGCTAAATGGAAAATACAGTTGTTCAGCTGCAGTAATGACCAAATTGTCGGTGAGGGTATCCGGCGCGGAAGCTGCATTTCGGGAGAATATCTGAACAAGCTATCCGGCACCCGGGTAGTCAGTACGGCAAAAGCACCGGGCAGAAAGGACTGTGGCTGTACACTTTCAATTGATATAGGGAGCTATACGGGACATCCGTGCAGATACGGCTGCTTGTATTGTTATGCTAACCCTGTGACGGGTATTAAAAGTCGAGATATTTAACTAAATCTTCACGATCGCTTAAGTGTACTAGCAAATCTTCTCGTTGCATCTGTTCAATTTTCTTTTTGGCAAAGGCTACGGATATTTCGAAACGATGGCAGAAATGCCATATATCGATGGAACCCTGGAATATCTCCAGAATAAATGCTTCCTCAAAGGTCAGTTTTTGATTTTTATCAAGTTTTTTTTCTATGACCGGAAATAATTCTTTACCCTTTGGCTTAATCATACGATTACTAAACCAATAATTTTTTTCATTAATCAGATCGCAAATAGGAAATCCGTTACCAGACTGAATGAAATGCTCCAGTAAATCGATACTTACCATATACGGCGACTCCTCGCCTTCCCACAGATCATCCCACACGGAACGATCATTGATTTTGAGCCACTCAAAAAAGTCAACTTCCTGTTCAGGAAGTTTCATTAAGGCATATCCATGAAAAAAGTCCTTTAAGGATAAAACTTCAGACTCTGTCAAGCCGGCAAGCTCCTCTGGCGAGAACTGTAAAAATCCATTACTCTGATATTCTTGTTGCTTTTTGATTAACAGTTGATCCATGATATACCATTCTTCAATCGAGTTTAATATACGAATGATTTGGATTCCGGTTCAAATTTCTGAATCATGGATGTGATTTGCTGAAAGACAAGCGTGGGGCATTCAGAGTGGAAGATTTGAAGTTGTTTGATTGGATGTACCTATCCCGCATCACAGATCTTCTGTAACATAAGATTTGATCTCAAATAAACTGAGTACTGTTAATCCCTGTTTTGTCATTTGATTCTTGCAGTCCATATGGTTCAGATGCTGGAGAGCGAATCCGCGATATTAGGTATCAATTGTCATCTGCGACCGGTTTACTTTGTTCGGCCGTTAAATGCTTAATTTTACGCTCAACCGCTTGCATTACCTTCCTTAATTTCTTGTGTGATCGCTGCTCGAGGATTTGGCAGGAATGGAGCATCTCATCAATAAATTCCTGATCCTCAATCTCTTTCAGGTTTATCAAAATATTCAATATACCACCCTTCACACCGGTAAAGGCAATATGCGCACCCACACCCGCATCGGTGACAGAATTTATATTACCTTTTTCTACTGTTATGGCAGCCAGGTCGATCACCTCTGCGCTCAGCTGTACCGTTTTTAATGGCACATGTACGGCTTCTTTCAAGCCCTCTTGCATGGCTTTATGCTTTTTACTGCGTTCTTTATCGGTATTTTCAGGAAGCCGCCGAGCCGCCATATAGGTATTGAAAGCACGTGTATCAGCATCTACTGCCTGCACCAACGCGTCTTTCAGTAGCTGCACCTGTTCTGCAACTGGAATCAGTTGCTTCTCAACTTTTTCGGTGCCACGTTTTCCAATAGAAAGATTTGCAACCATGGAAGTAAGCGCAGCACCAAGGGCCCCGGCAAGCGCCGCAATTGACCCACCTCCAGGAGCGGGCGACTCTCTGGATACCTCATCGACAAACTTGCAGACATCAAGCGTTACAAGATCATCTTTACCGCTCTCCGGCAAGCCAAGAACCCGTTCGTGAACATCGAAATCAGTTACATCACGCAATCCAAGTGACTGTATGGCCGTTTCCAGGATGTCATGTACCGGTATGCCCGTGGACCGGCCTTGCTTCTCCAGATAATATTTTCCGGTTGCCAGTAAAGCCGGATAAGGTACCATACCGACGATCTCACTTCCAGTAACCACCAGTCCCCGTTCTTCGGCCAGCTTTCTGGTTGCCTCAAGTACATGGTGCATGGAGGTTACTTTATAATTGGTCAGATTGATTGATATCTGGGCCCGTTTATATTCCGGAACCTGCCAGCCAATTGCCTTGCAATGCTTAAAGAGACCAGGCTTCTTAACGGATTGGTCTTCAGGATGATCGGGATTGATGCCGTTCATTTTCAGCAATTCGAATATATCATAACCATGCTCTTTCTGACAATGTGTGCCAAGCTCAGCCATCGACTCAGTGATTTTTTTACAATTACCACAGGGATATGCCCGGTGCTGATATTTTAGTATTTCTTTTCCTTTAAAATAAAAGGGGATTATATTACCACGTCTTGCGGATCGGCCTTTTTCACGCAGTTCAAAGGCGATATCAGTGGCGAATTTGGATTCCTGTGTGTTTAGGTTTATGTTATAGGCGATCAAAAATTCCCTTACCCCGATCACAGTGGCGCCTGCTTTAGGATTGAAAACAGCCGGTCCAAAATCAGGTTGCCAATCCGGATTGCTTAGTTTTTCAGCCAAACCTTCGTATTCTCCCATCCGGATTGAAGCAAGATTTTCACGCTCAGATCTGTGCGCCGATTTTTCATATAGAAAAACCGGGATACCAAGTTCGTTTCCAACCCGTTCGGCCAATTCTTCACTTATTTTTATACATTCTTCGGTTGTTATCCCGGAAACAGGAACTAACGGGCAAACATCTGTGGCACCCATTCTGGGGTGAGATCCATGATGTTTGCTCATATCGATCAATTCCGCCGCTTTTTTTATGGCATTGAATGCTGCTTTCTGCACACCGGAGGCATTACCGATAAATGTGACCACCGTTCGGTTCATTTCAAATCCGGGATCTACATCCAGTAATTTTACGCCGTCGACTGTTTTTATCTCGGCGGTGATCTGGTCAATAATATCTTTATTCTGTCCTTCAGAAAAATTTGGAACACATTCGATGATTTGGTCAGCCATATTATCCTCAGGTAATAACGGTTTATGATCAGAACGAGAACAAAATAATTAAATTCAATGTATTTCTAAAATTATTTTTTATCAACTAAATAGAACATCAGGTACTATAGTGAGCCTTTATGGTTTGGCAAGGCGGGGGCAGATGTGATAAACCCGCGGAAATTGTTCTCGGCATGGTGAGTCGATCTGAAATATTCAATAAGGTAAGGCAATGATGCCATCCTTGTTCCAACCATGCCAGTATGCGTGGAATTGCACAAGTCCATTCGAACGTCGCTCATATTCCGGTGACAGAAATCCCTGGAAAATAAATTACCCGCGTTCAAAAACCAGTTTGCGGGGAATCGCGAAGGGGTGCAGCAATGCGGTCGAAGATGCGTTTTATGCTATCTGTCCTATATTAATTGCAGTACCGGTTTAACCGTTTCGCAGGGGATCGGCCCTGACAGCGTATAGACTTGCCGTCGGCATCAGGCGTATCTATCCCCGGGAGGCAGTAAAGAAGAGCAAACCACAACCCTGTGAACCGGAACTGGTTGATGTACGCACAGTATGCCTGGAGGTATATCCGAAGTTCTTGATTGCCAGACCAGTTATTCATTGTTCGTTACCGGTTTCTTCAGGGTAAATCATTGTCTTCATTGACGGGTGCGGTAATAGATGAATCACCAGTGAACCGGTAATAAACCTGGATGATTGTCCCTGATGGTGCAATATTAAAACCGGCAATAATTTTTTCCAGACAGGTTCTGGCTGCCATCTGTGTTTTTAACTCATCCGAAAAATCGATATTGTCAATCTTTCCGTCTTCCAGCACCGTAAACTCGATGGCAAAGGCATTGAGATCAGTCAGATTTTTAAATATGCACTGTTTTATCTCAGACTCGTGCATTTGGATCATTTTGCGGATATCTTGAGCCGTTTGAGCGGTGTCCGGATCAATTATGACCAGTCTGGCCGGTATCGGTGCTGGCTTTATATCAGTCACCGCCCGAGCGGGAGTTGCAGCCTTATTCCTTTTATACTGTGTATCCAATATATTTACTTTCTCTTCTGACGGGATAGTGGCAGCAGTTTCTTCCGGTTTGGTTACTTCTGATATAGTAGGCTCGGTTTTGTATAACTGATAACCGAAGTAGAGTATTACTGGTATAAGTACGGCGATAAATAGAATTGCTGCGAAACGCAAAATCATAACTTTTGTATCATCTATCCTGGCCAGACTGTCTTTCAGTCTTTGCTTCATCTCATGCCTGGCATACTCTTTAATACCGTGATTCAACAATTTTTCCAATCGCACCGCCTGAGCATGTACCGGACATTCCTTGATATGTTGTTCGAGCTTCAGGCGTATCTCCGCCGGCAGGGTTCGTTCCACATATTTTTCAATGAGCAATTCCTCATCAATTACACGGCAAAAATCCTTATCCATAATTTTCCCCGGTTTCATTTATATGGGCCTTGACCAGCTGTTCAAGTTCTTTTTTACATTGATATTTTTTGCTTTTAGCCACATTCTCGTTTGCCAGGCCCAGAAGTTTGCTTATCTCATTCATTGATTTCTCCTCGTAATAATAAAGCAGCAATATTTTTTTACAGAGAGGCGAAAGCTGTGCCATATGAAACTTGACAATATCCACCAGTTCCTGTTCGATTATCCGGTCTTCCTGGTTTTCATCTTCGGGTGAATTCAGCTGAGTTTCGTCGATTATACTGAATCTTTTTTTTCTTCCCAATTCCTGCAGCCATTTGTTCCGGGCAACGGAAAAAAGAAATGTTGAAATTTTTGAATTCAGGGTAAATTCACCAGAACGCACTTTTTCCCAAAATATAATTAACGCATCCTGCAATATCTCGGCTGCCTCCGGTTCCGTACCACTGTTTTGGATAATATATTTTTTTATCATACGCAAATTTCGTTCATATAAGTATTTAAGCGCTGCATCGTTGCCTTCCCGAATAGCACTGATCACTTGCTGATCACTTAAGAAAAATCTTAAATACTGAACCATTTTATACTTATTTATCCTGGTTGCGACTCAAATGTAAATCCGGAAATTTATGCGTAATAAGATAGGGTAAAGACGGGCAAAAATCGACAGTTTTCTTTAAAATTAGGACGATTGTATTAAGTATACCGATCAATCAGATTGCTGAATCAGTGAGTCTGGCCGGCAGAACCAAAATTCTTTCCGGAAATGCACTCGGCAGGGGTGATGATTACAGTGTATGATCACTATTTCAAGGTAAAGGAAATCTGCCATTCAGTTAACTTTGCGAGTATTACATCCAGCGCTTTATCAAAATGCATCCGAACATCTTCTGATGGTTCCAGATCCGGCTTTATAAAAGCGGGTTGCATGCCGATCAGACATATTTCATCTGGTTTTATATCGAGTAACCGTAAGGTACTCAAAACATCCGCAAGCCCAAGATGATGTAATGTCAATTTGGATTTAAAGCGGGCCATAAGCGCATCGCTGCTGATGATACCGACATGGCCCGCCTTTTTTCCGAAATCCACGGCATCAAGAATCATGACGCATCGGTTTTGCTCAAAGTAGGGCAGCAGATCGTTTCCCATTGTGCCGCCATCTATCAGTTGGATTTCAGGCTGAAATTCATAACGCTCAGCAAGCAGATTTACCAGATGCACACCTAGTCCCTCATCCTGCATCAGGATGTTTCCCAATCCGATAACTGCTACCCCTGGATCCTGCATTAAATCACACGAACGGTTACGATATCCCGTTGCCGGTTGTCGTGCAGATGTATTGCACAAGCCAGACAGGGATCAAATGAGTGAACGGTCCTGAGAATCTCCAAAGGCCGTTCCGGCACGGCTACCGGATTACCTTTTAACGACGCCTCATAAGGACCCATGGCATCATCCTGGTTCCGTGGACCGGCATTCCATGTCGAGGGCACGACCGCCTGATAATTCTTGATCTTTCCGTTGTTAATCACAACCCAGT
>WOR8_10004087_pt1 | contig 18878 bp, 13 predicted proteins | sample DeeMarSeWOR38_10_FD_19890 | JGI IMG/M metagenome (IMG submission 19890)
ACCGCCGTCTCAGGACTGACCAGATATGCCTGATCGCCTTTTGTTCCGGTTCGTCCGGCGAAGTTTCGGTTGAATGTCCGCAGGCTCACCATGCCATCGGCCGGCGAGAAACCCTGCCCGATACATGGCCCGCAGCCTGATTCCAGAATCCTCGCGCCGGCAGAAATCATGTCGGACAATGCCCCATTGTCAGCAAGCATATTGAGCACTTCCCTGCTGCCAGGAGCAATTGCAAATTCGACCATCTCGTTGATACGGCGTCCTTTAAGGGCAGTCGCCACCATCATCAAATCAGCATAGCTCGAATTAGTGCAACTGCCGACGACTACCTGCCCTGTTTCGAGGCCGGCAATTTCGCGAATTGGCTTGATATTATCCGGCGAAGACGGGCATGCCGCCATCGGCTCAAGTTCGGCAAGATTAATTTCGATGAGGCGGTCATATTCGGCGTCCGGATCGGCGGCTAACGGCTGATAGTCTTTTTCCCGCTTTTGGGCGGCTAAGAATTTTTCGGTTTGCTCATCACTGGGGAAAACGCTCGTTGTAACACCTAATTCAGCCCCCATATTCGTAATCGTTGACCTCTGGGGTACTGAGAGCTGTTCTACACCTTCACCGAAATATTCTACAGTCCATCCGACGTTGCCTTTTGTCGTCAGAATGCTCAACAATTTGAGAATCACATCCTTGGCGGCTACCCAGTCGCTTAACTGGCCCGTGAGTTTAACACCCAGAACCTTTGGGCATTTCAGGTAGAACGGGCCACCGGCCATGGCGACCGCCACATCCAGTCCGCCGGCCCCGATGGCCAGCATGCCTATTCCACCGCCGGTCGGTGTGTGCGAATCGCTGCCAAGGAGCGTTGCGCCGGGTTTTCCGAACCTCTCTAAGTGCACCTGATGGCAGATTCCGTTGCCGGGCCGGGAGTGATAGGCGCCTGCCTTAGCAGCAACGGTTTGCAGATATAAATGGTCGTTGTGGTTCTCCGGCCCGAAACCCGCCATGTTGTGATCGACGTAGCTGACCGATAAATCTGTTTTAACCGGTTTTAGCCCCATCGATTCGTACAGCAAGAACGCCGTCGTTCCCGTGGCATCCTGTGTCAGCGTCTGGTCTATGCGAATCCCGATTTGTCCGCCAGCCTTAAGTTCGCCTTCAGCCAGGTGTTTTTTAAGTATTTTATAAACAAGCGTATGTCCCAATTTCATGCTCCTTAAAAATCCAAAAGAGATAGTTTAACATAAATACGGCTCAAAGACAAATCTCGGCGCATACAAAAGGGGCCTGTAATGAATTAATCACTTCAGACCCCATTGATGCTAAGTCTGGAAACAACTTGTTTAGTTACTCTCAAGGCGTAACTCTGGGTCGATACAACCGGATGTCGTCGAAGAACATCGTACCTGAACCACCCGGCTGCGGATTGTTTTCATCGCCAAAACCTAAATAGATATTGTCAATGTCAGTCAAGTCAATACCCTGATCCTCGAACAGTTTCAAATCGATAGTCCATTCCGTCCATGTGTCTATCAGTGCTGCATCCGGGTCGTCATGATAAACCGCCGCCGATGTTCCGTTACTGTTGGACACTGCCACATACATCGGCTCTGGATAATTACTCGTTATACCGAGGTCCTGATCGGTCCACTGCGAATCGACATTGGTATCGGGGAAGCTTACATTGGAGAATTTCGCCTCACACGTTAATTCGGCATTATGACTGGTCACAGCAAGTCCTATGTATATAGGTGTGTTCATCGTAACAGTCTTCATAGGCAACTGTTCCCATGTAATACCATCTGCTGAATGATATGCCCTGATAAGACCACCAACAGTACGCTCTAATTTCACCCAATGAGGTGCCGTAATACCTTCCACGAACTCCCTGTCAGTGACGTCGCCTGCGGCCAGACGATACTGGAACCGGACACCGTTTTCGGGAGTAATAAGCAGTGTGGTATTGATTGAGTCCGGCTCGAGTGTATCACGAATCATTACGCCGGCCTTAGCGAATGGATCTGTATTCTGAACGCTCTCGACCTTTGCGATAATCGTCCCGGCACCGGTGTATTGCTTATATGCAAAGTGGAACTCGTCGGAGCCGTCCCATATATCTACACCGGAGGCGGTTATCGTGTAGGTTCCGGCCGGCGCTTCTGTGAAGCTGCCGACATACGCGGGATGGCCTTTGAACCACAGCGACAGTTCCGTAACGCCCTCTCGGGTCCAGTCTTTCGAGCCGCTAACGGCACGCGAAGCTTGCGAATATTTTGCCGTTCCGCCGTTGTCATAGGTGTACGGTATCGATTGTTTGCCGCCGTGGACTGTTTCTGTCTCGACAAAGTCCGGTTCATCATAGCCAACCAAAGCACCATTTTCATCAATGTTGTATCCGTCCGACCACGTGCTGAAAATGTCGTCGGGCTGATAGTTGGTGTAACCTTCGAAATCGTCGATGATGAGATAATCCGCTATTGTAAACCTCCAGACTTTGCCTTTAACAACGGTAGAATCGGTATTGATCTGGTCAACCCGCCAGAAGTAACTTTGTCCGAATTGGAGCTTTTCCGGGGGAGTGTAACTCTCCTGGCCGAGATTCTGACGGCTTCTGTATATACCCGATGTGTCGGATGTATCGGCATCTCCCACGGCATCCCAGTCCGTGCCGAAGTACACATCGTACTTCTCGGCATTTTCTCCCGGAGACCAGCTAAGCGGTGTTGCATGTTCTATATCGGGTTTTGAACTATTAGCCGGTCTTGGGTCAGATGGAAGTCTTATGTCACCCTTCATAACCTCGGCAATATCCTCCTGTGAGAGCACATAATCGTATAATCTCACGTCATCCAGCAGACCTATATAGTAACGCTGATTTGAGATTGGTGAGCCGAGACGGATTGCACCAACAAAATCGAAGTCGGCTCCGTTGTGAGCGGTTGAACCCGGTGAGCCGCCATCCACATAAAGTGTCAATTCGCTATTGATATCCCATGTGGCTGTTATATGGTGCCAGTTGTCATCGTTTACTGCTGATGTTCTGACTCTGACGTCGCTTGCATCCCCGCCTTCGATGAAGAATTCGGCCTGGCCGCCGTCTCTCATGTTGACGTGAAATTCGTTCTGGCCACCAAAGCCGTCGCCGCTGGTTTCTTGGGAGCAATAAAAAATATGTCCGTTTTCGGCTTGGAGAGTCTTTATCCAGAAACAAACCGAACCAACATCTGTACCGGCAAGTCCCGCCGGCAACTGAACAAAACTGGCGCCGTCGAATTCGAGCCCCTCGCCGTCAAATCCGACGACCCATTGCAGGCTGCCGAAGAGCGTGCCGTGATTATCATGTCCGGAATAATCGGTCGCGATACCTGTTCCTTCATCGTCGAGTTTCCACCAGCCTATGAGGTTTGGGTCCCTGATTGGTATATCGGGTAATGTCGAAAAATTCCAGATGTCGCCTTTATGTGTTGTGCCGTCCGCCTCTACCTCATCAATCCGCCAGTAGTATGTCTGGCCTTTTGCAAGGCCTGTAGGCCGGTAGGTTGTATCGGACAGATTTGCTTTGAATTCCGGCGACGAAACAGCAGCGTCGATTATGGCGGCTTCATCAGTGCCCAAATACACGTTATGCGAAACATCACCAAAACCTGAAATCCAGCCGAGCACAACGCTCGCATCAAGATATATTGAGCCATCGACCGGGACTGGATTAGATGCAGTCAACGGTGCGGTTGTGAAGCTCCAAAGAGGCCCTGTATGGATAGTGGTTCCATCCGCTTCGATCTCATCGATCCGCCAGTAGTAGGTGGTGCTCGGGTCAAAACCGTCGGGAGGTTGGTATGTGGTTTCGGTCTGGTGGTCACCAACCAGCTCTGCGTCCCCCGGCGTCGGATTCGTGCTGAAGTACACATTATGCCAACTTGCAGCACGCCCTGCTGACCACTGAAGCAGCGAAGGATTTATATTTTCGCCCTTATCAGGTGGATTAGGATTTCGTGCCTGGTCGGTCGCGCCCAGGGCATAACTGACTGCTGCCGCAAGTAATGCATATCCATTTTCATTCAGTAAAGGTATTGATCTTTCATCAAAGAACATGCAAATGCGAGTGTCTGCCGCGACCTGGGGACTGCCATCCGTTGGAGCTACGGCCAAAGGAGCTCCTTTTTCGTAAACGAACAGAACATCGTAGGTCTGCCCATCGCTTAGTGTTGCTGTTGCGATAACTGTGGCACCGGTACCCGGCAGACCGTTACCGAATCGGGCTATCTCAACATCTCCGATGCCTGTAAGTACCTGCACAGTTCCGATCAGACCGGCAGCTAAATAATGCTCGGGATTCACGATTGTAATTTCTGTCGATGCAACTTCGGTTCCCCCACCACCGCCTTGGGTCAGGCCCATCTCGTCCCAGGCCCATGCTTCGGTGATGATCATAGGAGTTGCTATTTCCGTGATTTCGTCTCTGATTTGGCTCGAACCGACCGACTCGGAGATATACACCAGATCGGCCGCGGCGGCAGCTTCTTCGGTGGCGGCTTCGTCCTCGTTATCGTCGATATATGTTACCGTGTGTCCGAGCCCTTCAAGGAAGCTCTTTATAACTGCATCTTCAGGATCGGTCGGATCGACTGTAACGAATAGTATATTGGCCCCTATTGCTGTAGTTACGGAAAAACCAAGCAGCACCACCAAAAATAGTAAAGTCTTTACGGATTGTTTGCTAAACATCATATAGTCCTCCAAATAAGTTTTTACTGCCAATAAACGTTCTTGAGAGAAATAAAGCTATAAAGTCGTTGCCTCCTTCCCTTTAACAGCTCATTGTGAGCTGTTGTTCGAAACATGTAACTATTGCTATTATAGAGCTAAAGGATTCAGTGAAGCAGGAGTCTCTAATCCCAGTATTCACAAGCTATTATGCCAAATTAACCTATTCGGCGTCAAGAAAAAACTTTAATAGACGGTTGATTAGTCTGGGAATCATTAGGTAAGATATGGCCGAATAAGTGTCAAACTCAAAGAACTGTGAGTAAATTGCTATCAGGAGAAACTAATGGAGCAGGAGCAGGAAAAGATTTTAATCGAGTCGGGAATGGATGTCACAATCGTAACATTCACAGAAGAAAGAATCGTTGATGAAGAGCAAATAAGAATGCTTCAGGAGTCCTTCGAGCCTATTATCGAGAAGAACCAAGACAAGGAGCTGATTCTCAATTTTGTCAATGTTAAGTTTATGACTTCCGCCCTTTTGGGATTTTTGGTCAGAGTTCATAAAAAAGTATGCGAATTAGGTGGCAGCCTGCGACTGTCCAATTTAGATCCGAATCTCCGCAAGGTCTTCGAGATTACCCAACTGACGAAGGTTTTTGAGATCGCCTGAGCCGAGATTGCCGCCCTACCCGCATAGGATGTCCTGGATATTGCATGACAAGCTATATTAAGGAATGCTTCGTTGAATTTATTATGGAATCGGCATGCACTTAATCTTCATTCCAGCGTTTTACGATAAAGCGGGCACCAACGTCGTCGATGCTGACATTATCTCTTAGTGCTTCATCATAGTAGAAGGAGCTGCCGCTCTTAAAAGTAATGTTTTTGCCTACTATAGCTCCGCGCATTTCAGCGTTTGGGTATAAATTAATATCTACATCCGGAGCGTATATAGTGCCGAATATTGAGCTTTTCGCCTTTATGTTGAACACCTGCTCTGTACCAGTAGCGAAGAGCTGAAAATCCTTGATGTTCCCGGCTTGATTGTTAAAGCCGTTCGAATTGTCAGCATTGATGTTTCCATCCACATAAAGTGTCAAGGATGAGCCGGGTCTTACAATGATTTCGCAGCCGTTTCCTATGTCGATATTGCCTGTAATGTAGAGTTCAACGTCACCGCCTTTTACTTCTAATATGCCTGAAGATAGGTTGATCCCGGTGTATGTACCACTCTTTGTCGGATTGATTGTTATCGTTGTACTGTTAGCGGATAAGGCTGTACTGGTATTGGGCAATAAAGGTGGAGTGATAACCGGAAAGTCGATTTCTTCTTGCAAGGAAAATTTTTTGCCTGTGATCGTGCCGCCGGCACCTATGACTTTATCTGGGTCCCCTCCAACGCCTACAAATGCATCTCCCTCAATTACAGTTCCGGGACCAATTGGGATTCTGCCATCTGCCGTACTGGTTGTTCCGATTTTTATGTCGAAGTCCGTGTCAAAAGCGTCTTCCGAATTGTATCCTGCCACAAGAGTGTTTGGCATTAATGAAATTCTATCCTTTACGAGTAAAGCGTTATCAAACAAACCCTTGAGTCCAACAGTAGCATGAACTTGTTTTATGACCGGGCCGGTCATTCCAGTTGATGTGACGGTATAGGTCCCGCTGTGGTCTTTATCTATCTGATAGCTGAAACTCTGATCAGATTGAAAAAGGACCTCCTTTGTTACTGTCGGCTTGGAAGTGTCAGACCATGTCTTTGCAGTTAGCCTATTATTCATCTCGATAATGGCTTTTATCAATCCGGCATCGGCTGCCCACCTGGCCTGGATCCCTTGGGCAGTTCGTATAGCGCTAATTCGAGCCTGTAAACTGAGACTCAGCAGTGCCATGCTTATTAGAGTTAAAAATATGATTGCCACGACCACCAATGGCAATGCTCCGCCTGCTTCTTTTGATTTTAGCGGTTTATTCATTTCTATCTCGGCACGTAGGTTGTGATTATGAATGATCTTGTAAGAGCGTAGTCGGGATTGGATAGTTTATCTTCCCGCAGGTTCCATTCAACTCGAGTCCATAGAGCCCGCAGTTCCGGTGAAATATTTTTCCAGGCGAGAGCGCAATCATATGCGGTGTCTTCGAGAGTGATTCTGTATCCCCCTAATATTACCAAGTCCGGCGGTAAACTATTTATGGCGGCCAAGGTCCCTATATCTAAATTAGAATCGAGATGCTCTTTTGGATTATAGGTCTCATTGCCTTTAACACCGGCCCAACTACCGCAAAGCAAGTTCCCAAGTCTGGCTGCTGTTATTTGCTCCTGAGCCCATTTTGCATTCAGTTTGGAGTAATATCTATACCCTGACACTCCGATAACCGAGATTGTCAAGATCGCAGTTGCAAACATAACCTCAATTAGGTTTATCCCTGAAGCCCGTTTGTATCGCCCGAAATTGATTATTTGGATAATATTTTTTGTAGAAATAATATCCATCCTCGGAATCTTTTCTGCCACTATAACCTTAGGTCACTTTTTATAGTTTTATCAGACATTTTTTATACAGTGTGGGTCCATTCTTCAGATGTTGCTTGATTTATATGATTCTCTGGTTCATTCTGATTATCTTTATGTTCGCTCTGAAGATTATGGTCAGGGGCCTCGGATAGAAGTCTGGCTAATTTAGCAGCCTGGCTAAGTTCTTTTGGGTTAGGTAATTTCATTGAGCTTATTGGTCTTTCTGTCGGTTCGGGGTTTTCTACCGATGCCTCTTCAGTCTCGCAGTGTTCAGTGTTATTATCTTCCGGCTGTTGATTTGTAGTTGTCTCTTGAGCTTCAGTGTGTCCAATATGCTCTGGGTGTTGTTCTGCGGGCTCGCGTGGCGACTGATCTAACTCGTTCATCTGCTGAAGGATCATTTCGTTGTTAGCTTGTAGTTCGCCGGTCTGTTTCGCAAGACTTTCTCCTGACTCCAGACACTCACCTAACAGTTTCTGGAATTGTATGATTCGCTCGCTCAAGTGTTTTACTCGTTCAAGGTTTTCAACCGTCGCTTGCTGCAAGATTGTGTATTGCCGTATATCTGTAGCGAAGATGATGAGTCCGCTGGCATTGCCGACCTCATCCTCTACCAAAATCATTTTCGTCTGTGTGGGAAACACTGTTCCATCGCTCTTAATGTGTTCTACAGTGCTTTCTATCTGACCATCGTGTTTTATCTTTTCAAACAAGGGAATCACATCGGACTTCATTTGTTCTTCCGTGTAGAACATGCTGAGCTGTTTGCCGATTAGTTCATCTTTCGTCTCATAGCCATGCATCCGTGCCCATGCTTCATTAACGAACTTAAGGCTGCTATCTAAATCGACCACGACAATTCCCTCGTTCGATTTTTCTGCTATAGTACCTAAATATCTTAGAGTTTGTTCAATCTGTTTGTGTGCTGTAAATACATCTTGCATAGGATTCTCATACCTCGATCAACTTTGATTATATTTCATTCGGCTCTGCCTTCTTTTGTTTTTATTGAGCATTGCTCTGATTCTGTCGCTAAGTGTTTGTGTTCATTACGGATATTATACTTGGAAAATTCGGAAAGATGCCTGGCCAGTTCAGCTACTTTATCGAGTTGTTTAGTGTCAAGCAGTTTATTTGACCTTTTCTTTTTTACCATCGGTTCAGAGCTTTTTGCTAGTGCTTCTTTTAATTGTCGTTTTTCAGGATTCGTATCATCCGACAGTTCATTTATGATTGTTCCTTGAGCTTTCCGGGACAGAATCTGTTCTGGGTATTGTGCTTGTGTTAGTGCTAAATGATTCAATATGTTTATTTGCTTCAGTAGCATTTCATTGTTAGTTTGCAGCTCACAAGTTTGTTCTGCAAGGTGTTCTGCTAACTCCCGACACTCACCGAACAGTTTCCGGAGTTGGGCAATTCGCTCACTTAAGTACTTAATTTGTTTGAGGTTTTCAGCCGTCTTATCTTTCAGTTTTGGGGATTGACCGATGTTTGCAGCGAAGATGATAAATCCAGTTGTCTTGCCGGCCCCGTCCACTACCGAAATAATTTTTGTCTGCGTTGCGAATACGGTTCCATTGCTTTTAAGGTGATCGATTGTGTCTTCTATCTGACCACATTGTTTGGTCTTTTCAAGCAAGGGAATCACGTCAGTTTTCATTTGCTCTTTTGTATGAAATAGGCTTAGCTGCTTGCCGATAAGTTCGTCTTTTGACTTATACCCATGCATCACACACCATGCTTCATTAATGAACAGAAGGCTGCCGTCTAAATCAGCTACTGCAATACCTTCGTTAGTTTTTTCAGCAGCCTTATCAGCAATCATTGATAAATATCTAAGAGTCTGTTCTATGTGTTTGTGTGTGGTGAATACGTTTTGCATCGGTTTCTCGTGCCTCTAACAACTTTGTCCATATTCCCCTCAGATTAGCTAAACTTTCCAAACAAGATTTCCCATAAACTTTTTTCGATTTTAGTTGTGCCCGTTGACGGATTGTATCGCAGATATCGTTTGCAGTGTGGGCATTCAAAATAGGCGAAGCCATTCTTGTCTATCTGAAATAACTTGAAATCTGTTTCGCTTTGTGTAGCAATGCCTGTATAGCCGCAACTACATTGCAGATTTATCCCGGATTGCCGGTTTTGCATATCGACACCCGAAAAAAACTCAGCTCGACGTAGCCTTTCCTCTTCACTTTCCGCTGCTGCCTGGTTTAATTCCATTGATTTTTTGGAGTAAATATGGCCTGAAAGCTTGTATTCATTATGAGAATTATTTGGGATTCTCCGCGCATCTGTACCTGTGGTTTTTGTCAGTAACCATTCAATCGACATAACGATTACTCCAAATATTGCATACTCAGATTAAAAAACCTGCTCTCTATTTCCTTACATAAGGTTTTGAAAATATCTCATGCTCCTCCGAAGCCAAAACCTCAATTCCGATTTTGATATATCGGTTGTCAAGAAAAGTCATATGAGTTAATAAGTCTTTCCAAAAGAAAAAATACGTATTTCCACTTAGATGCTTATTTTTGCGGCGTCAGAGGAGCTGAAGAAGTAAAAATCGTTGTTGAATATCACTGCTTTTATATACTATGATTGTGTTTATAAGACCTTCACACCAGGGTTTAATCACGCTTCTTAATAAAAACAGTAGAAATATGTAGCAGGAATTTTCTCAAAGCATGCATCGCTAAGAGATGTTGTAGATAATTAACCACTGGACTATAATGAATCCTTCTGCGTTCGTGATACGTTACTTTGAGGCAGATCAGCATGATTGATATATAACGGAGAAGCAACAGTGAAACTCAAACGTTATCAAGGCAATCCTATCCTTTGCCCGAATTCTGCCAATGACTGGGAGGCTTTAGCCGTATTTAATCCTGCTGCTTGGTACGACCAAGACAAAAAACAGGTCCTGCTTCTGTATAGGGCCGCAGAGTCAGGCCCCGAATACAAGTGTTATTTCGGCTTGGCTACAAGCAGCGATGGTTATAATTTCGAGCGTATCAGCAACAAACCGGTTATCGGCCCCTGTGTCGATAGTTTCGATGCCAGCACAATACAGGATCCGCGAATGGTGAAAATGGGAGAGTATTATTACATCACCTACGCCTGTCGATTCTTCCCGTTCGGGCAGTTCTGGATGCCGAAAGAACAGCAATATAAGCATCCCGTTTGCCCGGCGGATTTTCCACGTGTCATTCGCGACAATGCCACGAGCACCGGACTATTACTTACGAAAGACTTCAAGAAATTTATTCGTGCCGGCAGAATTACCGATCCGATCCTCGACGACCGGGATGTGATTCTATTTCCCGAGAAGATAGACGACAGATATTATCTGATGCATCGCCCGCTCGAATGGGTCGGGCCAGAATATGTGACCGAACACGCCGCTGCCTGGATATCTTCGGCGGAAGACCTGCTCGGATTCAGAAAATCAAAGCTCCTCATCAAGCAGAAGTACGATTGGGAAGCAGGCAAGCTGGGCATAAACACTCCCCCTATCAAGACTGAGCATGGCTGGCTGACTATTTACCATGCTGTAGGTCACGACAAGTATTACCGCCTCGGAGCCCTGCTGCTGGACCTGAAAGATCCGAGTAAGGTATTGCATCGTACGACCGATTGGATAATGCAGCCCGAAGAGAGTTATGAAATAGAAGGATACTACAGAGGTTGTGTTTTCCCATGCGGCAAAGTCGTGATCGATGGAACTTTGTTCGTGTACTATGGTGCAGCGGACAAATACGTGGGTCTCGCCACTTGTCCACTGGAGGAGCTTCTGAAACACTTGATGTCGTGTCCGGCCTGAAAGAAAGGATTCTGAATGGAACTGCAACTTCACACAATCGACATTCTCATCATAGCAGGATATCTCCTGGCTGTTGTCGCCCTTGGTTGGCTGTTATCCAAGCGGGCCTCGAAAGACCTCAGCGCCTACTTTCTCGGCGGCCGGTCTCTGCCATGGTACGTCATCGGTACCTCACATGGCGCCAGCGGCTTTGATATCACCGGTACGATGTGGTTCGTTGCGATGCTGTTCACATACGGCGTCAAAGCAGCCTTTATCCCGTGGATATGGCCGCTCTTCGACCGCGTATTCCGTCAAGTTTACCTGGGGCCCTGGATCAGACGTTCCAGAGTCCTGACAGGCGCGGAATGGATGAAGACGCGATTCGGAACAGGTCTCGGTGGCAACCTCTCACATATCAGCGTCGTACTTTACGCTCTGGTTGCAACAGTCGGCTTTCTTGGGTATGCCTTCATCGGGATCGGTAAGTTTGCGGAGGTCTTTTTCCCGTGGGACCTTGCTGTCGGACCGTTTTCATCGGCCGATATGTACGCCCTTATTATTTTGACAGTAACTACAGCGTATTTGCTTCTGGGGGGGTGGTATAGTGTCGTGCTCACGGACTTGATTCAATTCGTCCTGCTGACGCTTGCTTCGATATTCATCGCCATCGTAGCAATCAACAAGGTCAGTCCAGAAGCCCTCAGCAAAGTCGTACCGGAAGGCTGGAATCAGCTTAGGTTTGGCTTGAAGCTCGATCTGGACTGGAGCAGCCTGATTAGCCAACTCAATACCAAGATCAGCGAGGATGGGTATTCCCTGTTCGGTGTTGTTATAATGATGATGTTACTCAAGGGCCTGCTCGTGAGCATGGCCGGGCCGACACCGGGATACGGGATGCAGCACGTACTCTCGACCCGCAATCCAAGGGAAGCCGCCCTCGAGAACTGGTGGATGTCTATTGTGCAATTGATACCGCGGTTCTTGATGATCACGGGCATTGCCGTGCTGGGATTGGTTTACTTCAGTCCTCAGGTCAACGAAATGCTCGTTAACGGTGAAAAATTCGATTTCGAGAAGATTCTGCCGTTGGTCATCAGAGATTTCGTGCCGGTCGGTCTGGTGGGCGTTTTGCTGGCCGGGTTGTTGGCCGCTTTTATGAGTACATTCGATTCGACGGTAAACGCCGGGGCGGCCTACGTTGTCAATGATATCTACAAGCGGTATATAAACCCCGATGCACCCACCAGGCGATATGTGTATTTCGGTTACTTTAGCTCTATCTTTCTGGTGATTCTTGCCATCGTCATAGGTGTATTCAAAATTGAATCCATTCATGATATCACCACGTGGATCACGTTCGGTCTTTACGGCGGCTATGTTGCTCCTAATATACTCAAGTGGCACTGGTGGAGATTCAACGGTTACGGTTACTTCGCCGGCATGATAGGCGGGATCATTGCCTCCCTCGTGCCGCTTCTGATCTGGCCCGATATGAACAAGATGTATGTTTTGCCCTTCAGCTTGCTGGTCAGTACGGCTGCTTCAGTGATTGTATGCCTTCGGACTCGACAGGAAAGTGATGATGTACTTGAAAGCTTTTACCACAGCGTCCGCCCATGGGGATATTGGGGCCCGGTTTACAGGCAGCTTCTACAGAAGTATCCGAAGCTCCGAACGAACACGAACTTTGCCCGCGATGCTTTCAACGTTGGGATTGGGATCATCTGGCAATTGATGCTGATGGTGGTTCCCGTTTGTATCGTCATAAGGAATAAACCGCTATTATGGATCTCGCTGGTCATCCTGGCCATCACATCAGTCATCATGAAATTCACATGGTACGACAAACTCGGACCGGGCGATATGTATATGCCTGAAGACCGATAGAAAATGCGTTACTTATGTTGGATAGTAAACATGGTGTACAATATCGACTGAGACTTTCTAACTGTGGTGTTATAGTTTAAGCAGCCAGATGTAACCTATTTTCAATATCTGCAGAGCATGGTTCTTAGCAATATCAGCGTGCAAACCAAGCCCATACCTTCGGATAGCTTAGAAAGACCGTATCGATATTTCTGTTTAATAAGGGCTCGAGGGGGCTGTAAATATCGAACTTACAGCCCGGCCCTATTAAACTTTTTTAATATAGCTCTTTTTTATTCTTAAAGTGTTTTGCGCCTGCGCAGCCAACTTACGAGACTTACTCCAATACCACCTAACAAAATAGCACCTGGAGCCGGGATCGTTTGCGGAGGATCCGGCGGATCGGGCAGTGGTGGATCAGGGTCCGGATCAGGGTCTGGGTCAGGATCAGGATCTGGATCCGGATCAGGGTCAGGTTCCGGCTCAATCACATCATAATCGATAGTAAGCGCGGAAGAAGCCAGGGTATCGGCCCAGTATGGACCCGACGGGCCGGGGAATTCGGCATCAATATCCATCCATAGATCCATAACACCCTCTGTCAATAAAACGTATATGGCATCAGAATCAAGATTCAAAGTTGTTAGATTCCATGTATCTTCGGGGGAACCATCAAGCTGGCCTATTAAAGTCTTTTCATCGCCATATTGAATCAGATCGACCTCACCATAATCGGCGTCAAAAGCTAAAATCTCCAAAGTAGCCCAATTTATTGTTATTTCCAGAGTCTCTTGAGGGTCGAAGGTATGTGTCCATCCCCAATCGTCGCCTTGCCAGCGGTAATAATAGGGGTCGAATGGATCCGTACCTGAAGGCAGGAACCGTGTGTCAGGCTGACCACTGGTGGCATCAACCACATCCACATAGGTTATACCTGCCTGTGTCCTGCTAACAGACACCATCAGAACTGCCAGGGCACAAATAATAATCAATTTTTTCATCCCATACATCCTTATGAAGCCTTATTTAAGCTTTTAGGCAAAGTTACACGAAGACCTAAAATAAATATAGACCTTGCGCATAAACCTTCCCTGTATTCATAGTTAGAGCTGTCTAATCAGACAAGATTTGACGTACCGCAAACCAAGTAGTTATAACAGATGATGGGCATAAAGTAAAAGCACGCTCGGCTAATTAAGCCAACCGTCAGCTATCCGGATTACCGCCCTTTATACTGCTATCAGCAGCAATCTTTTCAATAGCCTACTTTTCTACCTGATACCTTTCTTCTGTCTCCTGCCGGATTGTTTTACTCCAACTTTTCCTCTATCCAACACGGTGTCACACGGTGTCAGATAGTTGCCCAGGAGCCGTGGATGCTTCATACAGCATGAAGCTAAAACAGCAGAAGCCATCTATAATTACATTTTTATCATATTTACCACCCTTTGGTCAAGAAAAAACTTCCCAAATTAACATATTTTTTGCTTTTCTTTTTCCTTTCAAAAAAGTGGTTCTATAAATAGTTTAATCTGAACTCCTAAACCTTGCTTCCACCATTTGTTTTTACCCTCTCTTGAGCCGGCCTAATTGGCTTTGTTTTTTCAATCCCCAGAGAATCCGGGGGGCTTAATAAGATTGGCCCGTTCGACTTCGCTCAGTGCCTGACCTGAGCTTACCGAAGGGGTAAACTTTGAGTTGGCTTTTTTTGCTGCCTAAAACCGCCCGAAACCATCGAAACCTCTATAAAACCTTACTATTAATAAGGTTACGCTATTTTACCTATTTTAGTATTGGCTTTGTTTTTTCAAATGTACTCATAGCCTCAGAGGCGCAGAAATCAAAGAGAGATAAGCAATAGTGATTAAAGAATCATAAATAATAATATCTTCTTCATTTTAATTAACGACGAACTATGAACTACAAACAAATACATGCATTATGTATTCTACGAACGACCATGCAAAAAGTCTGGAATATTCTCGTAAAATCTCCATGAGACGGCGTTATCTAACATGTAGAACACACAGAAGAAATCCTTTATATTTAAACTGAGGATTTACGCAGATGAGTGTAGGTTGTTATGAAAATTCTGATTTCTTTTTATATTCCAGGCTATAAAGTGGCGGGAAATTCTGTATATAATGCCGTTTTACAGAGAAAAAAATCAAGAAAAGTTGAAAAATAAGTAGTCACCACAATTGACATCCCTAACAGATATTTATATAATCGATTTGTTGTGAAGGAGTTATCAAGTAGTTCGTAATACTTGTTCATAACTCGCACAAAAATATGAGCCTTTTCGGCTATTGCTGGGATTGGCATAATGTTTATTATCCCAGCGGACCAGTTTGTTAAAGGTCGCCCTAAAAAGTTTTTTGGCGTACCGGGGCAGATGCCGAGGAGAAAGGAGAGACGTAGAACAGCTTCGAGGATGGGTGATTGTAAATACCAAATACTACGTGTATAGGGCATTCACCTCATAAATTCGTATCAGTAAGACATCCCAAAGTGGGGAGCGGTGTCGCAAAATAAGTATCATTTCGCCTAATATGGGTTACTTGATCAGCGATAGTTCACCGTTAAAAAGACGGGGGAGAGAGGAGAAGCGTATAACAACGTCAAATTTAGTGTTATAAGTCACGGACGACACGCGACAGGTACTGCCACAGCGATAACTTCAGTCTCTTCGTTGGAGCACTGAATACTCTGTGTGCAAAAGTTAGAATTCAAAACTTAGCAGAAAGTAAAAGGGTATAAAAATGAAAAAGTTTTTCATATTAATGGTGTTCAGTCTCTTTAGTTTGGCTCTGATTTTGTCAGCTCAGGTTTGCGCGGCCCCAAAAGGGGCGGGGGCCGGTTACGTTAATCCCAACACGTTCGACGGCTACGGAATGCTGTCCATCATTGCGAATCCAGGTCAGGCGCTTGGAACGCCTATGGAACTCTGGATGGGAGTCGGCAACGAGAATGCGGGTATGCTCATCGGCTATGTTACCTTCTACTCCATTGGTGAGCAGTGTTACGTCCACATCGAACTAAGCGATTTCGACGGAGAACCAGGGCCCGACATGTTCCCGTTCGTCGCAACCAAAATTCACATCCACTTCGCGCCGAGTGTGAATGAAATCCCTCACACATCGAAGGGCAATCCGATTCCGGGACTGTTCGAGTACAACGTCCCGGTGACTGACCCGTATCAGACCGTATACGACATCCCGGTCGAGTTCGACGTTGTCGGTGCCATTCACCTGTCCGTCTACAGGTATGGCGGGATCGAAGGCTTCAACTTCTGGCTCCCCAACGACCAGGTGACGTTGCGGGTAGTCGACTATCCGTCGACGGGTGATCCCAGCTACTTCAAGCTCAAGATCTCCGACGGGGGGTTCATCTCAGAATACGACATGGGCTACGGGCCTGGTATTTATGAAGGCTGGTGTGTGGACGTGGATCACACAATCGGCCTCAACGTTAACTATCCCGCTTACCTATACTCGAGCTACGAGACACTTCCGAGTTGGGTGGTTGGGCCTGGTAAGCTTGAATACCCGGAGAACCTGGATCTGGTCAATTATCTCGTCAATACCTTCGAGGTGGGTCAAATGGTGCAGCCTCTTGATAACTCGTGCAATCCCGTTGGATCGCCCCAAGCTTTGACCTACGGTGATATCCAGAGGGCGATCTGGTCCTATGTTGACGACAACCAGTCTGCATCGGGTATCGGGACATGGAGCCAGAACCGAGTCAACGCGATTCTCTGTGAAGTGAATACAAATGGAGAAGGTTTCATCCCGACCTGCGAGGATAAGGTCGTGTTCATCGTAGTTCCAACAGGTACGCCGGGTTCGTTCAGTTATCAGCTCGTCGTCGGCCAGCCCGTTATCGGTACGATCGCTGTAGAGTGCACGTCCGCAGGGGGAACGGCGTGGGGCGACGGGAAGTACGGCGCCAATTTCCCCGATGCTAAGCAGTGGGGGACGTACTTCAACGTCTATTTGGAATAAACGATCAGTGCAATGACACAAATAGAGACGAACCTATGGTTGAGTTTAAGGGAGGTCTTTTGGGGCCTCCCTTTTTAGTTATTAGTGGCGCACAGAATGGCGGGGCTTTAGGTGTTGACTGTTTCTTATTCTGACCGAAAGGACAATTATCCGGCCGAGTTTCTAAATTCTGGCCGTAGCTACTTCTATGAGTAGCTCTACGACTGCAAGCTTGATTTTTGATTCGGCTAATTCTTCCAAACAGCTTGTGCGGGCGCGCCAAGTGGTGTAGCCACCTAATTTGTGCTGTTCGGGTGGAGCGATGTAGCCTTCGCCGCCGTTTGCCAGACTTATGTTCATCGTCGTATCAAATGGACTGGCTGCCTTGATGGCCAGGCCGGTGCTGCCGTAAACCTCGCATGGAATAGCAGCAATGCCCAGATCGCCGATGCAAATGGCCTGCAGCTTAAGCTCGCGAGTCGGTGGCATCTTTGATAATATGATGATTTCGCGCGCATACACTTCTTCCCAAGTTCGAGGCTTACGGCCGGCGAAAGTTTTGATGAATTCGCTTGCTCTTGCAACTTCCTTCTCACCGGGCATACGCACGTCCAATGTAAGTTTTTGTAAACGCGGCCCGGGCTACATCGTGTCCGACTGAGACGTGGTCGTACTTACGCCGTTCGGAGCGCATATAATCATTGCAATTTGCATCGCCGCTCGTGCCGTTCGACATAATGCCGACAAAACGTGGATTGTCGCCGTCGGCGCCGATTAGTCGTCCGATCTCACTGGCGAAGACGGCAAAATAGTCAGCCGACAAGGCAGGGGCGCCGGCATAATGGGTCGAATAATTACCCAGCAGGGCGAGCGGCCGGCCATCGAGCGTTTGTACAGAGAGAATCGTTACATCTGGATCAGCAGGGCCTGTTGGACGAATCGCATTGATGTTGTTGTGCCCCGGATTCATCTGGGCACGGTCATTTTGTTTGTCGCTGTACGAATTAGCGAGGGCGGTGCTTGGTTTCATGAGGAAGCGTCGGCAGTGGACGTTCGTTTCGTCCCGGCCAACCGTCCAGCCAACGCGTGCCGGCTGGAGATTCTCATATGCCTTGCGAATCCCTTCGGCAATCTTTGCCGGTAGCCACTTAGCGTACTTTTCGTCGCAATCCGTACCGAGACAAGCATAAACCGAAGGGGCTGAGTGCGTATGTGTTGCTGATATAAGAATTCGCTCGGAAGGAATCTGTGCATCCTTTGCTGCCAGGGCTTTGGCCTCGTCGGCCAATGATCGCGGGATTATGCAGTTGTCCACGACTGCGATTGCCAGTTGTATTGTGCCGTCGTCAAGCACAAGACAGCGTGCGTGCAGCGGATCGTGGACCTTATCGGCCAATCGTTCTTGTACACCGCCGTTGACTATTACGGGCAATTCCAGCGGCGTAATATCGATAGCATAAGCTCCGGCACGAAAAATCTTTACAGGCGTTTGTCCTGTTGTGTTGCCGGCTTTTGCTGCGGGCACGAAAATCCAAGCAGTTACGAATATAACAAGGGCAATGAATTGAGTTATCTTGTGATCCGTATGTTGATACATTGGAATTGTCCTCCGAATTCTCGTTGATGGAACGAGACAGGTTAAAGATAGTAATTTTTCCAGCATGTACTTCACTGAATTACTCCTACAAACATCAACACCGTGAGACGCCTCATCGGGAGTTCCACGATACCTTAATCTCATCAGGATTTCAATATGATTCTCCATCGTCTGCAATTGGATATTGGTCTTAAGAGGCATTGTTCAAGGGAACTGTAGGATGTCCCAACCTGTCAGAATATCGTTGAGTTATGAATGAAATTCTGGTATTATTGTAGCGTGTTTGATTCATAATTAGACAGTGTAAAAGTAAAACATATTTTAGTAACTTTAAGACTGGATGGAGGAACATCAATTATGTTCGCAAGATTTGTATGTGTATTGTCATGTATGATGATGATTGTCTCG
>WOR8_10002315_pt1 | contig 18874 bp, 9 predicted proteins | sample DeeMarSeWOR38_10_FD_19890 | JGI IMG/M metagenome (IMG submission 19890)
TTATCATTTTCGATTTATTTTACGTCTTTTGTCGGTTTTTTAAGATAAATACACATATTTGAGCATGAGATGTGATAATATTTTGTTTTTCTCGGTTTATACTTGGTTTTTATATATCTTTATATATTTATGAGTCCATTGATGATAACTTTTTGAGAAACTTGTTGTTAATAGACTAACAACAGAAATTTATTTACTAAAGTGATAATTTATATCTTTAAATTAAATATTCTAAAGGAAAATGATAAAATTAAAAACAAATGATATTTTATAAATTAAAATACATATGTCAATATGACTGTAAAGAATATTTTCAGATATAACAGTAAAATAAACAGTGGTTATAATGAATTTTCCAGATAAAAAATTAACAAAAACTATGCAAGTTCTACTTTTTGTTGAGGAATATGAAGAAATAGACCTTTACGATGTAGTTTTGTTGTTTGACTATGAAATCTCGGCAAACTATGCATCGCAATTACTATCAAGAATCCGTAAAAAAGAACTACTAAAAAAACGGTCAGTTAAATACCAGGGATATAGAAAAAGAGGTAGAATTTTCAAATACAGTTTATCAGTAAAAGGTGAAAATAGATGCGAATGGCTACACAGCTTAGGTTTTTAATTATTACAAATAGATTCGATTATATATTAAATAATATAAAAAATTACTAGTTTATTCTTAATCGTTATAAAAAAGAAATTTAAAAAATTTTTTGTATTATGTACCATGGGAAATGACACATATGCGTCATTTATTTGGTGGTACAACATATTTATTAAAATTCAACTCACTTAAAACCATATTTTAAAATAGTTAAATGTATGAATAAAATGGTTTTTCAGAATATTCTAAAATAAAACCTGAAAATGACCCTGGCAGATTCTTTTAATTATCTCTACTTCTATCAATAAATTGATATAACGGTTCATTGTCGTCCTTGGTACATTATCAAAACCATATCTTTTTTTCAAATCTTCAATAGTGAAGACGTCATTTCCACGGTAATTCCAAACACATTGCAACAATTGCTTAAATGTTCCTAGATTATCTATATTATCCAATTTAATGATATTTCTCATCTGTCGTTCGAATTCTTGACGTGTTCTTAGAGTAGGTAAAGATATTAATTGTAGTCTGGTATATCTATCAGAAATTAAATTTATATAAGATGAACAATCGATATAATTTTTCATTGTATCTGATTGATTTAAGAGTTTTGATTCTATTTTTTCTTTTTCTTGAACTGTTTGATTTAGTGTTTTAATTAGTTTTTTATATCTATATTTGTAATGATCATATCCATCACTAAGTTTTTTTGTCCAATCAAGACATCTATCATAGTCTTTTTGAATTTTTTTTAATTTACCATTTGATATTTCAAGTAATTCTGTTTTTTCTTTTAATTCGTTTGTTAGATCAGTTACTTTTTTTTCTAGGTTTATTATTTTCAGAAGGTCTTTTTCATTATCATCTATCATTTTCTTTTATTCCTCCTTTTTGACGATATAGTCAAAATTTAAATCCGTATTTTTTTTGTATAGATGGCTTTTTTAAAAAAAAGCCTAGAGGTATGTATAAAATATCATTGTAAATGTTTCTCTCTTGTTGTTTTAATAAATATAAAAAATCATAAATTAGCTATAAAAATTTAATTGGATTTTTTTTGATTATCCTGGATTCTACCATCAAAAAGCCCCAATTAACTTTTACTTTAAGTAAAACTAATTAATATAACATCGAACAAACTATAAAGAGTAACACCAACAGGAGTATGCAATTTTATATGTATAAAACTACATAGGAAATAATTTGGAAAATGCTCTTGTATAGGGTGATATAATTTTTTTACTGTAAATTTTAGCTTACTGAAACTGATAGGAACTATTGGTAAAAATAACAATAATTCAATCACAGTTTAATCCGTTCAATCATTGTTTAATCATTGTTCAATTAATGTTCACTTTATACAATCCTTGTTTAATTTTATTGATAACATTACACTTTTCAAACATTTTCAAATGTTTTGAAACTGTTGCTGGACTTTTTATTTTGCATTCTCTTCTAAAATCTTTTGTTTCAAATTCTTTTTCCTTGAATTTCAAAATAAATTCTGTTGCGATATTAAAATAATCATAATTATAATGATAAAAACCATATTTTTTAATATGATTTTTCATATCTTCCTGGGAAGTTATATCCAAGTGTACCATTTTTGTTTGAATTTCTTTTTTTTCCTTTTTGTTTTCATTAATTTTTAGTTCTCCCTCACATAAAAATTCATATAAAGAAATAGGAATGGTATACCAAATATAATCTTCTCTAATATAATGATACCTAAATCTATAATAATCATCGCCATAAAAATCTAATTCAATTATGTTACTCTCATCAAACTCCAAAGGTAATTCTTTATAAACCTCTTTTACACCGGTAGATGGGTTTATTCGCCAAGCCATATCTCTTTTTTTTTGCCAACCTGCATGTACTATTCCGAATTGTTCTTTTAAATACAAATTTTCTCTCTTTAAATTATTAATTTCTAACTCAAATTCATCAATTTTTGATGACAGTTCTTTGACTTTTTGTTCTGTATCTTGATATAGTTCCCACAATTTTTCTAATCTTTCTTTTTCTACTTCCAATGCTTTTTTCCAATAGGTTATTTCTTCGTTATCAGACATATTGACCATATAAGGAATCTTTTGGATAATATAACTATTTCCAAGAGTCTTTATAAGAACAAGGTGTAATAGCTGAAAAGCAATTGATCAATATGCCCTTTATTTGTGTTATTTCCCCTTACTCATTCCATATCAATAGTTCATAATTTTTTTCTATAAACATATTGCTCTTTATCTTTAATATTCAAAAAAACATCCTAAATTGAACCCTCCATTTTAAACATCGTTATATTGAACAGAACCCTCTAAAAGGAGCTTTGCATTTTTATTCGCGATTCTGCACTTTTATTCAAAGTTGGCAGGGGATGAGTTCATCTGAATTAAAATACAGAACAGTTATGTTTAAATAGGCAGAAATATGGATAGTTTTTGTAACAATGGAAATCTTTCCAATAACCTAAGTAACATATTATTTGTTACTGCTTTGTTTCTCGACCTTCCATCTTCATCAGTTTTAATCAACCAAACATCATTATAACCTGCACCAAATGAATACGTATACCCTGTTATGACGTATCCACCATCTGTGGTTTGCTGAACACAAGAACCAGCGTCACTTCTTCTCCCTCCGAAAGTTCTATCCCACTTCTTATTGCCCGTGCTATCGGTCTTAATCAACCAAACATCTATTTCACCATCAATAGATGAATATGTTTCTCCTGTTATGATGTATCCACTATCAGTGGTCTGTCGAACACACATACCCCAGTCCTCGTTCTCATCAAATGGATCTCCAAAATTCCTGTTCCACAACATATTACCAGTGCTATCTGTTTTAATCAACCAAACATCCCATCCCCAAGCACTAAACGACTTAGTCCCTCCTGTTATGATGTATCCACCATCACTTGTCTGCTGAACAAAATAGCCCTCGTCATTATCTGTCCCGCCAAATGTCTTATCCCATTCTTCATTACCACTAGAATTGGTCTTAATCAGCCAAACATCCCATTTACCAGAACCAAATGACTCTGTGTATCCTGATATAATGTAACCATTATCAGTGGTCTGCTGAACACAATAACCTCCGTCATTTGCAGACCCTCCAAAGGTCTTATCCCAAATCTTATTACCAGCACTATCGGTCTTAATTAACCAAACATCATGCAAATCAGTTAATATATTTCCTGTTATGATGTATCCACCGTCAGTGGTCTGCTGAACACAATAACCCCAATCTTGAGAAGGGCTACCAAATGTATTGTTCCATTCTTCAACACCGTTAGAATTGGTTTTAATCAGCCAAATATCACTACCGCCAGAACCAAATGACTCTGTGTATCCTGATATAATGTAACCATTATCAGTGGTCTGCTGAACACAATAACCTCCGTCATTTGCATACCCTCCAAAGGTCTTATCCCAAATCTTATTACCAGCACTATCGGTCTTAATCAACCAAACATCCCTCCAACCAGCACCAAATGAACTTGTTTCTCCGGTTATGACATATCCACCATCTGTGGTCTGTTGAACATAATTACCATAGTCACTTCCTGTTCCTCCGAATGTTTTCATAAATGTTCCACCCAATGGATTTACTGGATTAGTTGTAATTGAAAATTCATTTTCTAGTTGTTGCTTTTCGTTACCAATAATCATATCATAAGCAAAAGTAGATTTAACACCTACACCAATAAATAAAAAAATTACACCCACTACAAAGGTTTTACCTAACAAATTCTTTCTCATATAATACATCTCTTAAATAAAATTTTTATGTAGATAATAGTATTTAAAACATTTGTTTGAAACTTAATATTAATGATAAATTTGTTTAAATATTAATAAAAAATTTAATCTGTTTATAATAGATTTTCAGTTAAACCTATATTTTTCAGCAATACATTTTTTGAATTTTATCGAAAAAAATAAACATTAAATAACATAGTAAATATACGGTATATTAAGGGAGGAAATGTGAGGTAAATATAAATGAAAAAAATTTGTATATATTGCTTTTTTATGCTGTTTATTCTAATTTCTACAATGTTTTTTATGAAGGTAGAGGCTATACAACAGCAACCAGAATATGAGGAAATAGAAATAAGTTTTGGGGTATTTAATGGAGACGGCTCGTTATATGATTTTGATGCGCATTATAAGTTTATATTTCCTTATTTCTGGGAAGTTGGAAATAAAAAATATCTAATTACAGCAAAAGGTTTTAATGGTGATGAATTGAATACTAAAGAATTTCTAGAAAACAATTTTGATGTAATAATAATTGATGGAGTTGCCAAAGTTACTAAATTTGCAGGTGTACCTCTTATGGAGGATGAAGAATGTGACAATATTATATCAAATCTTGAGGTTTTTCTTTCAGATGGAAATGGATATATTGGTCATTGCGGTGGAGCAAATTTTGCATTAGATCAGGAGCAAGAACCCCGTACTTGGACAGAATGTATTATTGAAAGTAATTCGTTTTTAAAAAATTCAGAAGTTAATGACGTTAAACTCGTTCAATATTTTGGTACTTCTGGTTTATGTGAATATCTTTGGCTACGTAAACTATGGTTTCCTAATAATTGGTTTCAACCTATAATAAACTGGAAACGTCACCCTGAATATATGGGAGTGAATGCGTATTTAAAACAAATGCCGAAACCAAATGGAGTGCCATTAAATTTTGAGATAGATAAAAAAGAAAAGAATCATCCAATTTTTAAAGGTTATCATGATGATTCATTTTTTTCTACATGGGTAGGTGGACCAGCTTTTAAAGTACCAGATGATACTAATATTAAAGGTCTTGCATATTATATGCCCAAAGAAGATCTTTCTATAAATCAAAATACTGATTTAAAAGCATGGGGATTTAGACCTGGTATTAACCTTATCTTTTATTTAAAAAAATTATTATTTAGTATAGAGCCAAGTAATTTTGAGAATGCAGAAGAATTTGTAGAGAATTATTGGATTACCATGGAAGATATGGAAGATTGGCCAGGTTGGGTACCACTAAATGATAATATTGAAGAAGGACATGAAAGTGAGGCAGCCTTAGTGGTAATTGATAATTATAATATTGGAGAAGAGAGGGGAAGATTGGTATTATTCGGAGGACATCCAATGGAAGATGTATGGTATAGGGAAGGTAGATACATTAAAAATAAAAAGTATACAGCTGAAAATACTTTGAAGGGAAAATTTTTCGAATGGATGGATGAATCTACTGGTGAAGCATTAGATATAGATGATGATACATTTGAAAGTAATCTAGAATGGTTTATATATAGAGAAGTTGCATGGGCATCAGGCATGGTTCCAGATAATCATATGCCACCAATAGATGGTAGATCATATGTTGTTGATTTAGATTTATATCAACCATCAGAAGAATTCACCATTGATTGTGTAGTAGGGGATCATAAAGATAAAAAAGATTTATGGGATACCACCACTCTTACATTATATTACAAATACTTTCCATTAGAACCTACCGATACCGAACTTGAATCCACCGAATGGGTATCCTTTGATTCAGATTATAATTTTCCCTGGAGTTTTACATTTGATGCAAATGAAGCAAATGGATCTGGTGTATATTACTTTTGCACAAAATTATGTACCACCCTAGTAGGAGATACACCCGCCCAATGTGACGAATTTCCTCCAGCTCCAGATTCTTACTGTTTTGTTAATAAATCCCCTGCTGCTGATTTCATAAATGAACCATCAAGACCCTATACAAATATGAATATAACTTTTTATGATCAATCCCTTCCAACTCAAAATATTGTATCATGGTCCTGGGATTTCGGCGATGGAAACACATCAACTGATCAAAACATCACACATAAATATACAGAAAACGGAGAATATACAGTACTGTTAAACGTCACTGATAATGAGAGTAACTATCATGTTACCAGTAAAAATATCACAGTACAAAATAACCCTCCTAGTGTAGGTTTTAATTCAAATCAGCTTGTTAAAATCGGTCCCGATGATGAAAGTGATAATCCTATGGTTTTTTTTGAAAGCAGTTCAACGGATACTGATGGAAACATTGTGAATTGGACATGGGATTTTGGAGATGGATCTATTGGATACGGTGAGTCAGTGAATCATACATACTCCCAGATGGGATCTTATCCAGTTACCCTGTGGGTGACTGATGATGATAATGCAACAAGTGAAGAGTTTGTCATGGATAGTGTCCTTGTTGTTAATGCTATGATTAACAAAAGCTTGGTATCTGATGATCCAAATAATTATACTTGGAATGCTATTCAAAAAGGCCTGGATAACCTCTCAACATATAATCTCCTCTATGTTCTCGGTAATACCTATAATGAGAATATAACAATAAATAAATCAGTAATTTTATTAGGAGAAAACCGTGATAGTGTCATCATCGACGGATCAATAAAGATGAATAATCCTCTTGACTATGAACTACTGGGTGATGGTGATAATGATTTTATCGTAAATATGAGCAGTAGTTGTTTATTGTTTCATCTGAATAACGAGTTAACCATTGGTGAGAACTATTCAAGTTCCAATATAGTTGTCGATTCATCCGGTCAAGAAAATAACGGTACCTTTTATGGAGCAACTTGGATTAATTCCTCGATAAAAGGTAATGGAGCCTTTAATTTCAATGGTGTGAACAATTCGGTTAATGTTAGTAGTATTCCTGCTCTGATGGGTGAGAATGTTACTGTGTCAGCATGGGTATACTGGACAGAGGGTACTGATAATTGTGATCCAATAATAAGCCAGTCGAATAATACAAATGGATATTGTCTATTTGTTAATAATTCAAATAATAAACCAAATTTCAGGTTGGGAAGCACCAGTGCTGTTTCCTCAGGTAACCTGGGTAATGGTTGGCATAATATTGTTGGTACACACAACGGAACATCTAATCTTCTCAAGATATATGTCGATGGAAAAAACACAGGCAATACAAGTAAAACTGGAGTTGGAATAGATAGCTCTGCTTTTGTTGGTTTTGATAATAATAGTAATTATTTCAATGGTACGATTGATGAGATTGCGGTTTGGAATCGAACTCTTTCTGATGATGAAATCTCTATGATGTATCATGGAAATTTTGGAGCAAGTATTGCCTGTTTGACTGTTCAGAATGCTGATGTTGGAATCGTTCCTTGTAACCATTCCATAATCTATGATTGTACGATTGTGAACAATACAGTTGGTGTATATCTTAATGATTCTTTGGATGTTACAATTGATACCTGTAACATATCCGGTGGAAATTATGGTATCCAGATTTATAATTCTACACCCGGTATCTATCATAGAATTTCTGTAGTTGAAAGCAATATCTATTGTTGTAATAATGGCTTAATTGTAAATAATTCCTCAGGAATAAGTATTTCTGGTTCGTTTTTTAATTGTTCTTCTATGCAAATGCGTTTTAATGATAGTAACTTTAGCAGTATTTATGTCCTTGCATGTGATTCAGCGGGTAATGTTGCTCCTGATAACCCAGATCTAACTGGAATAAACCTTGGAGATCCCGGGGTAGAGTATACCTATTCTTCTATTACTAATGATTCAAACCTTGATCAAATCTTGTATATGTTTGAATGGGGAGATGGTAATAACAGTGGTTGGTTGAACCTCTATGATTCTAATATACTGGTTAACTCATCTCATACTTTTGAAGATCAAGGTGGATATTATATAAAATGTAAAGCTAAAGATGTGTTTAATAATGAGACGGATTGGTCAGAAATTATATTATTCAAAACGGAAACACTACCTCCTTTGATAAATAGTGTTAGTCATTCACCTGAAACAGCTGGTTTCGGTGAAGATGTCATCATCAGTGTGAATGCTACTGATGATCAAACTGGTAATTATAGTGGGGTAAAATCTGTAAATGTCAACATCACATATCCGGATACATCAACTGGGAATTACAGTATGGAGCTTAGTGGTTCTGCAGAGATGGGTATGTATACCTATACTGTTTTAGATCCTTGGGATGTAGGACAGTACAATTATTCTATTTGGGTTGTGGATAATGCTTATAATGTTAATAGTTCCGCAGGTCATAGTTTCAATGTATCAGCACAAGCAACTATCCAGGTGTGTACAATTAATGATAGTTATGGTAGTTCGGAATGGGTTAATCTTACTGATCCACCAGCAACATCTCAGATAGGTTATGAGTTGTTGGATGATGGTGAGGTTTTGCATATGTGGAATCGTTTTGATAGTTATTATTTCAACACCAGCAACGGGTTACAGTTCAGTAACCATTATGACAAGTATTGGTCTACAAATGTTTTGATGCTCGGATACTATAACAATGATGTTTGGAATCTTATTTATCGTAATGATGAGCTGAGTGGTTTCAACAAAAACATAGATTCAGATGATGAGACATTTGTGAATGCCACGTTGTGGAAGAACCTTACATATGGTGGTTATGATTTCAGACTAGCAATTCGTTACCATTTGGGTGTGGATGACAACGAACTCACTATTATTCCTTATATTAAGAACATTGATAATGAGGATATATCATATAACCTGGGTTTTGCATGGGAACTCAAAGACATACAAGTTGATAATACATCAACTGGGGACTATATCGAGATAGATGATAACTGGTATTATCTAAACGGTAGTATTGATGAGACTTATACAGATCTAACCTATCCTGGTTATTATATCCGGGAGAACAAAACCGATAACACTTCTGAATCGCTATATCTCCGTTGGGATAGTTCCCTTAATTATAAGTTGCAGGTTAAATCAAGAACAGGCCAGTATAATGCACCAGTCACACTTGGTATTAAAATTGGTAATCTGAGTAGCGGTCAGGAAAAGTATACGAGTTTGTTTTGGCATGATGCATCAGAATCAACATTTTATTTCGATCAGTATATGGCGATGGGTGAGGAATGGGCGACACTACCTGGTAACATGGTTGATGGCAGTACATCAAACTATTCATCAACAACGCTCAACAGTGATATTGAACTGTGTCTTAACAATACGTGTACTGGGACTGATCTCGGCACTATTTCAAAGGTTGAAATCCGTTGTTATGGTTATTATTCGGGTATGAACCCACGTGATATAATATTGCGTCCTGTATTCTCTGGAATATCTGATGGTGATAACCATATCTTTGCACCATCTACAACAGGAGGTTGGTCATCCTGGTTTGATATCACTAGTGATACTAATTCACCAGCTACATGGGATTGGAATCGTGTCCGGGATTTGGATTGTGATGTTGAAGCCGGAACTGGTATGGGTATGTTCACACTTCTTTGTTCGAAGGTAGAGATACGTGTTACTTATACTGTGAATTATGCCCCGGATTATTCTAACCCGTATCCTGCTGATGGAAGTAGTGGTATAAGTATCAGCCCAGTGTTGAATATCACGGTTTCTGATCCTAATGGTGACAGTATGAATATCACGTGGCTTAGCAACAGCAGTGGGAGTTGGCAGGTATTCGGAACCAATACTAGTGTGAGTAATGGTACTTATCATCAGACTTTTAGTAATGCGAGTGTTAATGGTCAGTGGTGGTACTGGAAGGTTAATGTTAGTGATGGGAATAATACAAATATAAGTAGTGTGTACAAGTTCTATACTGGTTGTCAATCAAAAATTGTAAATTCGGGTTCTACAAATATTAGTGGTTATCTGGTGATGCAGGTTCAGATTTGGAATTCTACTGATGAGGAGTGGATTATCGCTGATGATACTATCCGTGATGCTTCTCCGAGGACTATCAATAGCGGTGATACTCTTGGTCTTGATACAATATTTAACGGTAATGTGACTACTAATTATTTATTGTATTATTACGGTAATGGAACATATCGAGTGTATGTCAGTTTTTGTGACTCTGATGATAATGTGTTGGTTTGTGATGATGATTCTGAGCTGATTGCTACTTACCAGTTTACTGTTTATCTGGACTAAAAATCTAAAGGATCAGGCATAATTTTTTTATCTGATTTTTTACCTCTTTTTTTATTAAAATTCTCATCTTTGTTATAAAAAATTTATACTTATTGTCATCTGGAAGGGAGCTTGAATTTACCAGAAAAAATACAGGTTTTTTCATAAAAGCAATAAAAATTAAAAATTTTTTTGTCTATTATAACTTTTATAGATGATTAATGTAAGCGTTAAATTGGTTTATATTAACAATTGTTATGGATATATTTATATCTATAAATTTCATTACAAGTAAAGCACTAATCCAATATTAAAATAAAAACATAAAAGAGTGAGTTAGAAAAGGAGGAAAAGGAAAAAAAGAGTTTTTTTAGTTATATATGTAGAGGGAATATTTAAATACTAAAAAATAATAATAAATATATATTAATGTTATAAGTGGAGGAAGGATATATTATTATGGAAAGAAAACTGTTAATATTAATAGTTTTAATCAGCGTTATTTTAGTTCTCAGTGGACTTGGAGTAGTTGCTGTCACTACTAATGTTGTTATGACAATAGATAATCACCCACCATCTCCACCACAAATAAAAGGTCCACAAAATCGGCCTCCAGGAACATATAAATGGACGTTTAAATCATTTGATTCAGATGGGGATAATATAACATATCGCATTGACTGGGGTGATGGTGAATACGAGAATTGGTCTAAACCATATTCTTCTGGTGTGGAAGTAGCATATAACCATACCTATACTAGCTATGCCGATTATGTTATTACAGCGCAAGCAAAGGATACGCATGAGGCATTAAGCAATGAGTCAACTATGACTGTGACGATTACAAAAAGTAAACAAATAAACAATTTAGTTCAATTACAAATCTTAAATATATTTATTCAACGTTTTCTTATTCGCATATAATTTTTTCTTAAAGATTATATTCGGTATTTAATATTTTTAGAATAACTAAAATCGAGAATAAACTTAATTTGTTTTATTAAAGGGAGAGCCTACATCTCCTTTTGAAACTAAAAAAAATTTGGAGAGATAATATATGAAAATAAAAAAATTAAACATTTTGATTTTAACATTATTAATTATATTTTTAATTAGTCAAATAAATATAGTAATTAGTGATACTAATAAAAATTTGGTAAATATAAAATCAGATACTAATACTTGGAATTTTAATTCCTCATGGAATTCATTTATGAGTAAAAATTATTCAACTGGCAATGCAACATCTGGATCATATATTGATTCAACAATGGGTTTAATTTATGGACATCCAAAAATGAATGAAACCGGAGATGGTCAAGCTCAAGGATGGATGAATCATTCAATAGAATGGGATTGTCCTGTAGATAATGAAAGTGGAGTGATCAACATTTCATATGAGTATTTTGCATTTGCTTTTTTAAAAGTCAATAGCAGTGGTAATGCTAGTGCAAAGCTATGTATGACTTTTTTTATCGATGATATTCAGCATGAAGAAATAATCTTTAACAATAGTATAGATGAAATAAATGAAACCGTTAATTTTAGTTTAAATTCAACAATAAATTGGTCAAAAAACCTTACATTATATAATAAAACATATACAATCGGAGTCAACGCAAGTTATTTGATAGAATACACAGGTAATGATACTCAGAGTATTGCATTATTATATATCCTAGTTCCAGATAAATCCACGGAAGAAAGTGATGAGGATACAGAGTACAGGGCTGTACTGATAGGAGTTGATTGTATGTGGAGGTATTTGGATACTATCCATATCTCCTTTCATGAAAACGCAGAAGAAATGAAAAAAATACTTCTTTTTTCAGATGATTATTGGCAGGAGAATCATATAAAAATTTTATCACAGGAAAAAGCCACATTCCTTAACATAGTAAGTGCTCTTCAGTGGTTAAATAAGGAAGATGATGGGGATGATATCTCCCTTGTATACTATGCAGCTCATGGTGGTAATTTCAAGGATTATACTCTCTTTGAAGGTACTATGTTTGAGAGATATATGGGCGACTGGGATATTCCACCGAAAGATGAAGATGATGGGTATGATGAGTTTCTCTCTGTATATCGAGGTTTTCCAATTTGGGATGATTTATTTAATTTTTTACTAGATAGATTGGATTCAAAAAGTACCGTGGTTATTATTGATGCATGTTATAGTGGAGGGATGAGTGATGAAGATTCGTCAACTTGGATAACAGAATTTTCGGGTGAAATAAGTAATGGTGATAAGGTAGTAGTAACTTGTTCTGGAGAGCATGAAGAAGGACATATATATAAGGGAGAGTCTCTTAGTGATTGTATCTTTAGCGGTTTACAAGGTACGGGTGATGATTCTAGTTGGGGTAACTGTGATGGTGTTGTTTCAATTGAAGAGGCTTTTAGATATGCTGAGCCCGAATATTTAGATCGAATTCACCCATATGTATGTGATCCGCAAATCTATGACTCCGATACTAACAATGAGATTATACTTACAAATGTAGAGAAACCTCCATACATGGCATCTCATCATGGTAATATTGTTAATTTTGGGGAACTTGGGACAACATATATTTTTAATGCTCTTTCAGCAGATCCTAAAAACGATAATATTAGATATGGATGGAATTGGGGTAAAGATATGTCATATCAGGCAAGTTATGCTCCTGAACATTTTTGGGGATGGGGAGGTTATAGTGTTGAAGATTGGAGTGATTACTACAACTCAGGGCATTATTGTTCAGTGTCCCACATGTGGAATGAACCTGGTATTTATGCTGTTCGAGTAAAAGCTCAGGATGAACATGGAGTTGAAGAAATTGATAATTACGCATATTATCGTTTATGGAGTAACTGGCCTAGATATTTTGTAATAAATGCTGAAGATGAAATAGTTGATCAATATCAATTAACAACTGATAGGTTTTACACCATTACCTATGGTTTAGCACAATCATTTAGGCCAGATTCTAATTATCTATCAAAAATAAAAATTAAATTGGGGCTTCACTATAAATATGATTACTTTGTAAACGATCCGGATTTTATTGAATATCCTCTAAAGGTTTCGATTAGGGATGATTTATATGGTCAAGATCTTACTTCTGCATCAATAAAATCATCTACACAATTAAAGGAAAGTAAAGGTGTAGTAGATTGGATAGAAGTTGATTTTACAAATATAAACGTCATACCTAATAAAAAATATTATATTGTCCTTGAGAATAGACCATTACCATTTGATGAAAATGATGGTTGGTTTCAAGTATATAAATGGTTAGCTCGGAAAAGTCCTCTTGCATATAAAAGAGGAGAAACATACGCATTAGATAATGAAGGTGTTTGGAATTTTTGGTCAGGTTCTATTGGAGATTATTGTTTTCTAACTTATGCGTTATTACCAATTGACACAGGAGGACCATATTATACTTTACTTGATGAACAACCTGTTCAATTTAATGGTTCAGCATTTGGAAATCCTCCCTTCAATTGGTTCTGGGATTTTGGTGATGGAAACACATCAGAAGAACAGAATCCTACGCATACATACGAATTAACAGGTAATTATACTGTAAACTTAACTGTTACTGATATTGAAGATGTCACAACTAATGATACGACTTGGGTTAACATTAGAGATTATAATAATCCGCCGTATATTCCAGTTAAACCATCTGGTCCAACCATCTGTAAAAAAGATAAAAATTATTCTTACTCTTCATATGCGAATGATCCTGATGGAGATCCTATGTATTACATGTTGGATTGGGGTGATAAAACAACTAGTGAATGGCTTGGACCCGTAAATTCGGGACAAACCCATATAGCCACCCATAACTGGAGCCAATGGGGATTTTACAAGATTAAAGTTAAAGTAAAAGATGTCTATGGTAATGAAAGCGACTGGTCTGAGGGGAAATGGGTTTATGTACGTCTTTTTTCAGGTTTTGGAATTTCTCCTTCTTCTTATTCGCAATCATCTCAAACAGTGTATTTCAATGATAATTCCAAGAGTTATTATCAGATAGTGAACTGGACCTGGGATTTCGGTGATGGCAATTTTTCTTATAGTCAAAATACTTCTCATACATATGCTACAGATGGCATATACAATGTCACGTTAACCATTACCGATAATATGTCTGCTTGTAATGTTTCATCTCAGCAGATATGTGTTGATTCTGTGCAACCAGAAATAACATCAGTTACTGGCCCCTCTACTAGTCTTGCTGGATTTAACTCTGATATTGATATAAATGTTGATACATATGATGAATTCAGTGGTGTTGAAACAGTTGAAATTAATGTTACTTACCCAGATGAGTCATATCATATTTTCACACTGAATAATAACACTAACAGCAGTATCTATGATCTGGTTTTTGATGATACATGGCTTGTTGGACAATTTAACTATACCGTCTTGGTTTTTGATAAATCCAATAACAGTAACAGCAGCTCAGGTCACAACTTCAATATCTCAATGCAGGCAACAATGTCTGTATGCACCATAAAAGACGAATATGGGCCAAATGAAATGATTAACCTTACAGATCCACCTGGAGAACCACCCCTAATTGGGTATGAGTTACTTGACAATGGGGATGTTCTACATATCTGGAACAAACATAATAGTTATTATTTCGACACCGAAAGTGGTATACAGCTAACTAATCATTACGATGAATATTGGTCGCATAATGTGCTTATGTTAGGTTATTATAACAATGATCAATGGAATCTCGTCTACAGGACTGATGAGCTTAGTGGTTTCAACAAAAACTTAAACTCTGATAACGAGACATATGTAAATGCAACGCTTTGGAAAGACCTGTCATATGGTGGTTATGATTTCCGCCTGGCACTTAGGTATCATCTGGGATTGGATGATGCTGATCTTACAGTTATACCATATATCAAGAACCTAGGTGAGAATGAAATACCATACAATCTTGGTTTCGGATGGGAAATCAAAGATATTCAGATTGCAGATGTTGAAAACGACAACTACCTACAAATATACAATGGAACAGGATGGGAACAAATACCATTGAGTCAAACATTGGATAAAAGTTACACTGATATGGACCATAATACAACCATACGTCTTATATGCACCAACCCATCCACATATCATCTATCAAGAGAACTCTATCTCTCCTGGAACGAAAACCTTACATACAAGGTCACATGTAAAAGTCGAACTGGACAGAATAACGCTCCTGTTACATTGTTTATAAAAATCGGCACCCTAGATGTAGATCAGGAAAAATATACAGAGTTGCATTGGCTTGATAGCGATGACTGGCTTGGAATAACAGGAAGTAACAGGGATTCAGAATGTGGATATGATCATAATACTGTTTCCTTTGAAAAAGCGTTGAATGGTACCAGTTATTGGGCCCATGACCAATGGGAAACTCATTGGGGAATTGTTGACCTTGGGCAAAGTTATACTGTTAAAAAAGTGAGAGGGCGTTCTGATTTCTTTGATGATCCGATAGATGTGAATATCTACGTTAGTGAGAATAAAACAAACTGGGGAACAGCAGTTGCAACAGGGATTAATACTTGGCAGGATACCTTCAGTTGGGTGGAAGTGGATACAGTGGATAAAGATGGTCGTTATATCAAAATTGAAATAATTGATACTGAGAGTATGATTCATACTTTGAGTTTCGGTAACGACATGATGCCATTCAAGATTTTTGATGTTTATGGTGGTATCAATCAGGCTCCTATGATAAGTAATCCATTTCCATCAGATGGTAGCACAGGTGTGTCAAGCTCTCCTATGTTGAAAATCAGTGTTTCTGATCCCGATTATGATAATATGAACATCACTTGGTTGAGTAATAGTAGTGGCAGTTGGGTTCCCTTTGGAACTAATTATTCTGTTGGTAACGGATTATACACTCAATCTTTGGTTAATGCAAGTGTTAATGGTCAGTGGTGGTACTGGAAGGTTAATGTAAGTGATGGTAGTAATTTCAATGAGAGTAGTGTGTACAAATTTTATACTGGTTGTCAGTCGAAGATCAAAAATACTGGTTCAACTAATATTAGTGGTTATTTGTTGATTCAGATTCAGTATTATAATACTTCGAGTAGCACATGGGTTGTCGCTAATGATACAATAAATGAGACCAACCCTAGGACAATTAATAGCAGTGAACAATTTGGCCTGGATACAGTGTTTAACGGTTTGGTGAATACAAGTAGTCTTTCAGAGTATGGTAGTGGTAGTTATCGTATATATGCAGTTTTCAGAGATCCTGAGGGTAATGCATTGATTTGTGATAATAATTCAGAGTTGATTGCTACTTACGAATTCACAGTAACCTTGGACTAATAAACCTGAGGAAACAACTAATCCTCAATTTTTTTTATTTTTTTTATGGATTATACGGTTATAGGGTGAATTCTAATTGGTTTTTTCATTATCAGCTTTTTTTACTCAAGTTCTACCGAATAATTATATTTGCTATTAGAATATTTAAGTTATTTTACACCAGGGAAAATACCAAAGAATGGTCTTACAGGAGGACGCAATTTTATAAGGATAAAACTGCATGAGGGACATAGGGTAAACGCCTAAACAGTTCTTTCTAAATTTAGCAATGAATAAAAGAAAGCCTAACTATCAAGATCTTCAAGTTTTATGAATTATATGCGCTTTAGCTTGTTGTGGATTGGTTTAGATCAGATTAAATAAGTGATAGGTATACGCATTATTAATACTCTTTAGGGTATTAGTATTCATTGTAATTGAAATTATGTACACTCGATAAGTATACCATGGTATACTGATTATTACAGACCATCAGTATTTAAAAAAATTAGTGATTGATTTGATGTAATAATCAATTACAAAAGATATAGGCTTAGTTGAGATCTATTTTATTAAAAAATGAATGTCAATAATCTTGTTATTTCATGGGGTAATTGCTATTTTTGGCAATTATGAATCTATAATTGAAAAAACAATAGATGTATAAATCGAGAGATTTTTAATTTTTCAGTAAACATTTTTTTTGACCTGAGTTTTTCAATGCAACTTAATACTACAGATAGAAAAATTTTTTAACTGCTAAAAAGTTACTTAAAAAGAATTGATATCCAAAGGGGGATGCAAATGGTTAAAATTAATAGGGAGACAAGGAAAAAACTTGATTTATATGTAAAGGAGATTGAAAGGTTACAACCTGTTCGTACAGAAGATTTACCATTTAAAAAAATTAATTATTATTTTCTAGGATTGTTAGTTAATAATAAAGAGATTATCAAAAAAAAATATGGGGAAAGTTATGTTTTGTATGTTTTACCGGGATATGAACATTTAGCTGAGGAACGGTATAGAAAAGATTCTGGAAAACCGTTAAGAAAAGATGGGGAAACTACGGATAATGGATTAAATTTTAAATTCGATGAAATAATTGAAACATGGTTATCACAGATTCCAAAGGTATCGATATCTCAAGGATTTGTAGACGATAATTTTTCAGAAATAAATCCTTTAGATACAGAATTATACCTAATTAAATCTCATTCTTTATACTTTGAATTAAAAAAGAAATTCGAACAACTACATATTTCATATCCTGATACTTTTTCAGATCCATGCATCTACCTTGATAAGTTTATAGCAGCATCAGTTAGATTTTTTAAGAAACGAGATAAATTAATTCAAAAAATAATTGATTTAATAACATATGACTTGGGTATCACAATGTTTCCTAATTTATATGTTACTCCTAAATTAACAGATGGAATCCTGCTTAGAATGAATTATGGATTGAATTGGGGCTTTCGTGATTTCACTGATGAATGGAAAGATTTTTTTAAACAATTTCATTCTTCAATAATTTTAGTAGATAATAGTTATGAATACTATCTAAGAAATTTTAATGATGATTGTTATTTTGAAAATATACCAATTAATGAAACTGAAGTCAAATTTGAGATCACGGATTTTACTAGTCATTTTTCAAAAAAATATTTTCCAATTTCAATATTTTTCAATGATTCTAATAAGTCTATCCCTAAAGATGTATTTAAGGAATCAATTGATCTCAAAGTTGAAAAATTATTAACACATTTAAGTGAATCAAAAGAAATACTAAGTGATATTAAAAGTTTAGAACGTTTAACATCTGAATTGAATTCATATGGTGAAATTATGTTGAAAAATTTAGAATTATTTAAAAATATGAAAAATTAAAAAAATAGGTTTAATAAAGAAAAATAATTAGGGATTAACAAATTTTATCGAATTGAT
>WOR8_10002318_pt1 | contig 18864 bp, 15 predicted proteins | sample DeeMarSeWOR38_10_FD_19890 | JGI IMG/M metagenome (IMG submission 19890)
TATCCGTGTTCACGTTGACTGAAAGCGACTGCCCTGAACCCATCAGGTTTTCCTGAGTAAGGCCGATATTGAACAACAGCCCCTGCGCCTGTGAAAAACCTGCACCGATATTGAAGCTGCCTGACAGTCGCTCTGTAACCGTTACATCAATATCTACCTGGTTATCAGTGCCCGGTACCGGTCTTGTTTCCAGCTCGATTTCTTCAATATATGACAAACGCTGTATTCGAATCTTGGAACGCTCGAGCCTGTCGCTTGCCAGTACAGAACCCTCCATCAGTCGCATTTCACGCCTCAACACTTCGTCCCTGGTTTTGAAGTTGCCAAAAAATGTAATACGGCGAACGTACACCTTGCGGCCAGGTTGCAGAGTATAGGTAAGACTGATCGTACGATCATCCTCGTTAATCTCGGGGATTACCGCCACTTTAGCGAAAGCATAACCTGTCATGCCTACCCGGTTTTCAATCGCCTTCTGGGATTCGGTCATCAACTTCCTGGAAAACGTATCTCCCGATCTTGTTGAGATGAGTTGTTCCAGTACTGCTTTATTAATAACAAGATCACCGGTCAGCTGCACGTCGCCTACCGTATACTTTTCTCCCTCGCTGACATTAATTGTCACATAAATATCTTTCTTGTCAGGCGTGATCGAGACCTGGGAAGAATCAACATTAAACTTGATATAACCGCGATCCAGATAATAGGAACGTATGGTTTCCAGGTCAGCCTGTAATTTGGGTTTTGAGTACTCATCCGCGTCCGACAGGAATGCCCATGCAGAAGGTATACCCAGCTGAATTTCATCAAGCAGAGTCGCATCATCGAACACTTTATTGCCAATGATATTGATTTGTTTAATAAGAGATTTGATACCTTCCGAGATATTGATATCGATATTGACCCGGTTCTGATCGAGTTCCTCGACTTTGGCATCAATTTTTACGTTGTATTTGCCCTGGCTGAAATAAACGCTTTCCAGTTCCTGGGTGAGCTTCTCAAGCAATGAACGATTGAAAATTCGTCCTTTTGCGAGCCCGACACCTTTCATCGCATCTTCCAGGGTCTCATCGTCAATATCCGAGTTTCCGTCGAAGGTAATATCTGTGATCGAAGGCCGTTCTTTTACCCGCACTACCAGCACATCCCCATCGCGGAATAATTGTACGTCTGCAAAAAACCCGGTTTTATACAGTTCCCTGATCGCAAATATGACCTGTTTGTCATCCAGCGGGTCGCCCTCGATGACGGGTAAGTAATTCAGCAATGTACCTTCCGGTATTTTCTCGAGCCCTTCAAGACGTATATCACTGACGATAAAACTCTGTGCTGCCTCAACTATTGAAGCGACACTCAGTAAAATTATCAGGGTAAGAATGTGAAGCGTATTACGGCAATTGTGCATTATCGCCTCATTGCAACAATCGCTGAAAATCATTGAACAGGGCTATCATCATTAGAAGCGCAAGTATCATTACGCCAATTTGCTGCCCCCTGACTTCAAAAGTTTCTGATACAGGCCCGCCCTTGATAGTCTCAATCAGGTAGTAAAAGAGGTGGCCGCCATCGAGCATGGGGATCGGCAGCAGGTTCAACACACCCAGGCTGACCGAAATGATCGCCAGAAAACCGATAAAGGTTGTGAATCCAATGGTAGCCGTAACGCCGGCATACTGCGCAATAGTAATGGGCCCCGAAATATTATTCAGCGATGCCTCCCCCGTCACCATCTTCCAGAGCACTCTCAATGTCAAAAGTGACATGTCCCAGGTTTTGATCACTGCTTTTGGGATCGACTCGATAAGACCGTACTCGAGTTCGACCATTATCTCGTCCCTGACTTCATCGGGTATATTCTGGTATGCGCCGATATAGCCGACCTCATCATCACCTGACTTTTTGCTGGCCGGAAACACATCGAAATCCAGTAGCTGACCGTCCCTGTCGACGGTGAATTTCATATATTTGCCTGGACTTGCACGTACCTGCTCGACTATTTCGCGCCATTCATACACATCCGTACCGTTTATCGTGCGTATGAGATCTCCCCTGGCCAATCCCGCCTTGCTGGCTGCACCATCCTCCACTACACCACCGATTTCTGCCGGCAACCGTGGCTGCCACATGCTGAAACCGAGCTTGTTCACTATGTCGGTGTCATCTTCGAGCACCCGGGTCTGGCCCAGCTGGAGTGAGCGCACATTTTCATAGCCATCGGCATCACGCACTTTGATATCGAGCTGCCCGCCATCGAGTCCATGGTCAATCAGGGCTATGCGAAAAGCATTCCATGAGACTACTTCGGAGCCGCCGACCCGCAGAATTTCATCCTTGTCTGAGAAGCCTGCCTGTGCAGCAACAGATTCAGCCTGGGGTTCGCCCAGCAACGGACGTTGCGCGGTTGTACCCACGACGAATACCAGCCAGTAAAGGAAAACAGCAAGAATAAAATTAAATGCCGGCCCGGCAAATACGATCAGGGAACGCGTTAAAACCGGCTGCCTGTTGAATGCGCGGTGTAATTCTTCATCGGGCACATTTCCTTCCCGCTCATCCAGCATTTTGACATAGCCGCCCAGGGGTATAGCTGCAATGGCATATTCAACTTGATCACTGTCATTCTTACGTCGCCATGTTAGCAGCGGCTTGCCGAAGCCAACAGAAAACCGCAATACCTTCACACCCAGCTTTCGTGCAACCCAGTAATGTCCGAATTCGTGAAAAGTCACGAGAACGCCAATAGCGACAATAAAAAAGAAGATGTTATGCAATATGCTCATGGATCAGACGGTCTGTAGATTGTGAATGTGTGATTTGGCCAGTTCTCGCGCTGACTGGTCAGCTATAAGAATTTCATCGAGTGTGTTGGCATCAGTTATTGTTATTTTGCCCAAAACGCTTTCAATCAAGCCTGCAATTGCCGTAAATGCAATCTTTCTCTGAAGAAAGGCTTCGACGGCTATTTCATTTGCAGCATTGAGAGCGATACTTGCCGAGCCGCCTGCCTGCATTGCCTGGTAACATAATTTGAGACAGGGAAAACGGTCTAGATCGGGTTTTTCGAACTCCAGTTTTGCGACATCAAAAATATCAAGAGGTTCAACACCCGAATCTATGCGTTCAGGCCATGCCAGACAATGTGCAATCGGTGTACGCATATCCGGATTACCCAGTTGAGCCAGTATTGAGCCATCTGCATATGAAACCATCGAATGAACGATACTCTGGGGATGGATCACGACTTCGATCAGGTCCTGCGATACATTGAACAGCCAATGCGCCTCGATCACTTCCAGCCCCTTGTTCATCATCGTGGCTGAATCTACCGATATTTTCTGCCCCATCACCCAGTTCGGATGGCTCACCGCCTGCTCAGGCGTGATGTGACGGAATTGCTCTAGCGGCAGTGTTCTGAAAGGTCCGCCGCTGGCAGTGAGCAGGATCCTGTTGATACCTGAATGCTCGGGCAGTTCAGGAAGCTGATACGGCATGCACTGAAAAATAGCATTATGTTCACTATCGACCGGCAGTAAAGTCGCCCCGCTGTTATGCACCGCATCCATAAACAATCGTCCTGACATAACCAGTGCTTCCTTGTTGGCAAGCAATACGCGTTTTCCCGACTCGGCGGCCGATAATGTCGGCAGCAAGCCGGCCGCACCGACAATGCCTGCAACCACGGTATCAACCTGATCCAGGCTGGCAACCCTGTTCAGTCCTTCGGTACCTGCAAGCACCTGCGTATCCAGTCCAGCGGCTTTGAGCCTGTCGAAAAGCTGCTGTGCACAGCCCTGGTCGCTCATCACGGCATATTGCGGACGCCATTGCAGACATTGCTGTTCGAGCGCGTCTACATCCGTATTCGCGGTTAAAGCAACTATGCAGTATCTATCCTGATGACGAGAAACGACATCCAGCGTGTTTTGCCCGATACTTCCTGTAGAACCCAGTATCGTAATGGCTCTGGATGCATTCATACATTGAATACCGGCTGCAGTAACAACTCGCGGCCGACCATAAATACAGGCATGGCAGACAGCACGCTGTCAATTCTGTCGAGGATGCCGCCATGACCGGGAAGAATCGCACCACTGTCCTTGACGCCGTGCTCACGCTTGAGCACGCTTTCGTACAGGTCACCGGCCACCGAGACCAGCGTCAGCACCACTGCCAGCAGTAACAGCCTGGCCGTATCCGGGATATCAAGGCCAAAATAGTACGCTGCAATGGCGCTATAAATGCACACGGCAGCAACAGCACCGTACAGACCTTCCCGTGTTTTTCCCGGACTGATGGCGGACGCAAGTTTGTTTCGGCCAAAACGCTTGCCGCTGAAATAGGCACCGCTGTCAGCCACCCATACCAGAACCAGGCCGTAAAGCAGCCATTCGGCGCCATTGTGCTGCATGTGTATGGCGTTCATGGCAAACACGGCGGCAGGTATGACCAGTATGCCCGCAAGCAGTTTGAGCGGTGACAGCTTGCTGCTGGCTTTGCCTGGCCGCGCCTTGAACAAATACAGGCAGATGGCAAACCACCAGATCACAGCTGCGTATACATATAACTGCATGTACCGGCCGGCATGGTTCATGATCACCCAGACGATTGCACAGACCAGCACCAGGTAGACGATCTGCCCGGCTGTTTTCAATCCGGCCAGTTTCGCCCATTCATAGGCAGCGAGTGAGGCGATAACCATGGTCAGCCAGAAAAACACATTGCTCGGCTGGAACAGAATGATCCAGATAATGCCTATGGCAAGTGGAATAGCTGTTAGTACACGTTGAAGCAACATCGCCGAGCCTATCCCGCCTGCCTGCCCTGCACGTCGCCTACCTGGTCTCCGGTTTTTCCGAAACGGCGTTGTCGCGTGGCATACCAGTCCAGCGCTTCATCAAATGCGGCATCGTTAAATTCAGGCCAGAGCGTGTCAGTGAAGAAAAGCTCAGTGTAGGCAATTTGCCACAACAGAAAATTACTGATTCTCTGTTCACCACCCGTACGTATAAACAAATCAGGTTCAGGCTGATCGGCAAGGCACAATTCACGGGTAAATGCCTGTTCAGTGACCTGCTCCCCGGAAATGTCACCAGCTGCAAGCTTGCGTGACAGGCTTCGTACAGCATTCACGATATCCCAACGTCCGCCATAATTTGCAGCAATATTGAGCCTTAATCGAGTGTTCGCGGCTGTTTTCTCTTCAGCAGCCGCGATACTTGCCTGAAGATTCTCGGAAAACCTTGCGCGATCACCAATAAAGCATATGCGTACGCCCTGCTCGTGCAGCTTGTTTATCTCTGAATTCAGCGTAGAAACAAACAGCGACATCAGGCTGCTGACTTCCTGGTCGGGCCGGCTCCAGTTTTCGCTACTGAAAGCGAAAAGCGTCAATGCGCCTATGCCTTTTATTGCACAGAGTTCTACCAGGCGCCGTGTCGCCCTGACACCGGCCTTATGCCCGGCCGTTCTGGGCAGGAAACGCTTTTTCGCCCAACGGCCGTTACCATCCATCACAACAGCTACATGCTGTGGCAGTGTTTGATCATTATTCAGCTGGGTAGTCATTTACTGAAGAAGCCAATATGAAAGCACCATGTCTATTGTCCGCCTTCGCACAATATGCGGGCTAAACTTCCATCAACTCGGCTTCTTTATCAGCCAGCACCTTATCGATTTTGGCAACATAGCTGTCAGTCAACTTCTGAATGTTTTCTTCGGCTTTGCGTTCTTCGTCTTCGGAGATTTCTTTTTCCTTTAACAAGTCCTTGAAATCACTATTTGCGTCCCGACGGATATTCCTTATGGCTACGCGCCCCTGTTCAGCCTCGTGCCTGACAAGCTTTACCAGGTCTCTGCGCCGTTCTTCTGTCAGGGGTGGCATCGGAATACGAATAACCGTACCCGCTGTTGCCGGGTTGAGTCCAAGGTCAGAGCCCATGATCGCCTTTTCGACTTTTGCTACCATGTCCTTTTCCCAGGGAGTAACGACCAGTGTTCTGGAATCCTCGATGCTCACATTTGCAACCTGGTTAATCGGAGTAGCTGAGCCATAATAATCAACCTGGATCTGATCCAGCAGACTGGGGTGCGCCCGCCCCGTTCTTATTTTAGAAAATTCAGTATGCAGGGAGTCGATGCTTTTGCCCATTCGGACTTCTGCATCCTTGATAATCTCTTCAATCATGCTGTTTCCTCCAGTACAACAGTCGTGCCAATACTCTTGTCATACATTGTTGCAGGCAAGGCACCTTCTTCATTTAGATTAAATACTCGTAACGGTAAATTATTGTCACGGCACATAACAATCGATGTCATATCCATTACACCAAGGTTTTTTTCAATGGCTTCAGCGTATGTCAGGGTCCGGTAGCGTTTTGCGTCCGGGTTCTTTGCCGGGTCTGAATCGAATATGCCGTTGACCTTGGTTGCCTTCATGAAAACATCTGCTTCGATTTCGATGGCACGCAGGCAACCGGCGGTATCGGTGGTAAAAAACGGGTTACCCGTACCAGCAGCAAAAATGACGATCCTGCCCTTTTCAAGATGGCGAATCGAGCGTCGGCGCACATATTCCTCACACACACGATTAATACGTATAGCCGACATAACGCGGCATTGCTTGCCGATTTTTTCAAGTGCATCCTGCATCGCCAGTGAATTCATCACCGTTGCCAGCATACCCATATGATCGCCAGTAACGCGATCGATCCCTGCCTCTGCCAGGCCCTGACCCCTGAAGATGTTGCCGCCGCCGATAACAAGCGCGACTTCGATGCCCATATCAGACACTTCGGCAATTTCCCTTGCAACACGAGACATCATGCTGGTTTCGATACCGAAATCCATGTCGCCCATCAGCGCTTCGCCACTCAGCTTGAGTAACACCCGTTTATAAGATGGTTTTGTTGTAGTCATTATTTTTATTATTCCAACCACAAAAAACCGGGAAATAAAATCCCGGTCATTTGTTTAAAAGCAGATCATCTTGAGCTTAACTGGCGTTAACTTGCGCCATCACTTCGTCAGCGAAGTTTTCCTGTTTCTTCTCGATACCTTCACCAACTTCGTAACGTACAAAACCTTTCACCTCTGCACCTTCGTCCTTGAGCAGAGCTCCGACGGTCTTGTCCGGGTCCTTGACAAAAGGCTGACCGACAAGCGTGATCTCTGCGAGGTATTTGCGTATACGACCATCCACCATTTTTTCAATAATATCCTGTGGTTTACCACTGTCCTGTGCCTGCGCAATCAGTATTTCACGCTCCTTCTCCAGCAATTCTGCCGGAACCTGTTCCTCGGTCACACAGGTCGGCCTGCTTGCAGCAATGTGCATTGCCACATCCTTGATCAGGTCATCATTGCCATTTTCCATGCCAAGCAAAACACCTATGCGCGTGCCGTGCAGGTAGCTGCCGAATTTACCGGCATCCAGCTGCATAAGTTCAAATCGACGTACCTGGATGTTTTCGCCAATTTTGGAAACCATCTCCTTGCGTTTTTCTTCAATAGTCTGCCCGCCATCGATAGCAAGCTCGACCAGAGCTTCGACAGATTCAGGCCTGTTTTCAAGAGCAGTTGCAGCCACCTCATTGACAAAAGCCAGGAAATCATCACCACCGGAAACGAAATCCGTCTCGCAGTTAACTTCGGCTATGACTGCTGTTTTTCCATCGTCACTGATTTTGATTGCTATGCGGCCTTCGGCAGCAACGCGCCCTGCCTTCTTATCAGCCTTGGCAAGGCCGGATTTGCGCATGTTTTCGATTGCGGCATCGATGTCACCATCGGCTTCAGTCAGGGCCTTCTTGCATTCCATCATGCCCGAGCCGGTGCGCTCACGTAGTTCTTTAACCATTGCAGCTGTAATCTGCATGTTTTTACCTCTGTGTCTGTTCGTTTGATTCTAACTGTGCTGGAAAAAACCAGCCTGTTTGCCAGGCTTTATTCCGCCTTTTTCTTCGCAACTTTCTTTTTTGCTACCTTTTTCTTCGCAACTTTCTTTTTAGCCGCTTTTTTCTTTGGCGCCGCAGCAACTTCTTCAGCTGCCGCTTCAACCGCAGTTTCTTCACTGGTTTCTTCAGCTTCTGCTTCTTTAACTGCGGGGGCCTCGGCTTCTACTTTTTCAGCTGCGGGAGCTTCTTCAGTTGCCGGTGCTTCTTCAGCAACGGGCGTTGCTTCAGCTTTGGCTTCTTTCTTTACAGGCGCTTTCTTGATCGAAACCTTTTTCCTGGGTGCCGGCTCTTCCATTTCCTCAGGCTGAATAACAGCAGTAGCACGCCCTTCAATTACAGCGTCGGCTATGCCCTGTGAATAAAGACGGATAGCCTTGATAGCATCATCATTGCCGGGAACAACGTAATCAATACCATCGGGTGAATTGTTTGTGTCTACAATGCCGAATACAGGTATGCCCAGCTTGTTGGCTTCATTGACTGCGATATCTTCGTGACCAACATCGATCACGAACAGGGCATCAGGCAGGCCTTTCATATTCTTGATACCACCGAGCACCTTCTCGAGTTTTTCCATCTCGCGCCTCAGACCAAGAGCCTCTTTCTTTGTGAGCTTGGCAAAACCGCCGCCGGTGGACATTTCTTCGAGATCCATCAGCCTCTGGATAGACTGGCGAATCGTTTTGTAGTTGGTCAGCATACCACCAAGCCAGCGGTGGTTTACATAAGGCATTCCGCAACGCTGTGCTTCTTCCATTACCGTGTTACGTGCTGCGCGTTTAGTACCAACGAATAGAACGGTACCGCGATTAGCAGCAATCTTGCCAATGGCATTTACTGCGTCTGTATACAGCGGCAGGGTTTTTTCAAGGTTGACGATATGGATCTTGTTGCGGGCACCAAAAATGTATTCAGCCATTTTTGGATTCCAGAAACGGGTCTGGTGACCAAAGTGAACGCCTGCCTCGAGCATCAGACGCATAGATACGTTAGACATATATATCTCCTAAAAGGGGTTAAGCCTCCATACACCCCATGCAATAACCGTTTTTATGTCGGCACCCATTGCATGTGTCGGTGTATGTGCGAATTAAAATCCGATATAGTCGTCACTTTGGCAGCTGTTTAGGCGCCGGATCAGACATTTATCGATGAATTGCGTTGAACGCGGCGGCTTTATACCATATCGTGCGCCAGGAAACAACGGGGAATATCGTAAATCTAAATCGAGATAAATAATATATCTTATTGATTAATAAGGATAACATAACTGTGACAGTGACTATAAAAACTGCCGAAGAAATAGAAAAAATGCGCCTGGCTGGCCGTCTGGCCGGCGAGGTGCTGCAAATGATACGCCCCTACGTGAAAGCGGGTATTTCCACGGCGGAACTGGACAGCATCTGCCACGACTATATCGTGAACACCCAGAAAGCGATTCCAGCGCCGCTTAACTATCACGGCTTCCCGAAATCAATCTGTACTTCTGTAAATCACCAGGTCTGCCATGGCATTCCCGGTGACAAAATCTTAAAAAACGGTGATATCCTGAATATTGATATCACGGTAATCAAGGATGACTATCACGGCGACACCAGCAAGATGTTCATGATTGGAGAACCGAATATCAGGGCGGTTCGTGTCAGTAACATTGCGCACGAATGCATGCGCATAGGCATCGAGAAAGTAAAACCGGGCACCCATCTCGGTGATATCGGCCATGCAATACAGCAGCATGCCGAGTCTAATCATTGTTCTGTGGTGCGTGAATATTGCGGCCACGGTATTGGCCGGGGTTTTCATGAAGATCCCCAGGTATTGCACTACGGCAAACCTGGCACCGGCATGCAGCTTGAAGCCGGAATGACTTTTACCATTGAACCGATGATCAATGCCGGTAAACGCCACGTCAAACTGCTCAGTGATAACTGGACCGTGGTAACCAAGGACCACAGCCCTTCCGCACAATGGGAGCACACTATCCTGGTAACGAAGGACGGCTATGAAGTACTGACGCAATGTGCGGGCGACGAGATCTGACATGCATGCAATCAACAAAACCGGGCATGGCGGCATCAACAGCCTGTTCGAGGAAAACAGGCTGGTCGAAGCACTGCAATCAGATCAAACCAGCGTATTGTCAACACTGAAATCCGCGGTCAAGAATATCAATGAAGGCCTGAAGCAACTCTATCAGCATGGGACACCGGTCGAGGAAATCGTAACCGGCCGCGCATATCTGGTCGATCGCGTGTTAACCACGCTTTTTGAACATTATTTTGCACCGATCGATCAGGCCATTTCACTGATCGCTGTTGGCGGCTATGGAAGAAGCGAATTACACCCTGCATCCGACATAGATCTCATGCTGCTGTTGCAGGATCAAGAAGAGGAAGAAACACGGGAAGCTATCGAAAAATTCATCACGCTGCTGTGGGACGCCCGCCTTGAGATCGGTCACAGCGTTCGCACACTGGATGAGTGTGTAAGCGAGGCCGCAAATGACATCACTGTAGCAACCAATATCATGGAATCGCGTCTGCTCTCGGGTGATACGGAATTGTTCGTCAACATGCAGGCCTTAACCGGGCCTGACAGAATGTGGGACAACCAGTCTTTCTTTCAGGCCAAACTGAAGGAACAGATACAACGTAACGGGAAATTCAATGATACTGCCTACAATCTCGAACCCAATATAAAGGAAGGTCACGGGGGGCTCAGGGACATCCAGATGATTGGCTGGGTCGCAAAACGTCATTTCGGCGCATCCAGCCTGTCCGACCTGGTCGATCATAATTTCCTGCGTGAAAAGGAACTGAAGACATTGCTCGAAGGACAGCATCTGCTGTGGCGAATTCGCTGCAGCCTGCATTACCTGACCGGACGCCGTGAAGACCGCCTGCTGTTTGATTATCAACACCAGCTCGCGCTTGAATTTGGATTCACAGATGACAAAGAAAATCAGCGCAGCAATATCGCTATCGAACAGTTCATGCAGCAATATTACCGCACTGTTATGGAGCTTGAACGCCTGAATGAAATGCTGTTACAGCTGTTTCGCGAAGCCATACTGTACAAAGACAAGCCCGGTGAAACAGTCGTAATCAATGAGTCATTCCAGATCAGGCATGGTTATATCGAGGTTACGCATGCCGACGTTTTCAGCAACAGGCCAACTACACTGCTGGAACTGTTCCTGGTCAATGAACAACACCCGGAAATCCAGGGCGTGCGTGCAGAAACGATTCGGCTGATACGTGAAAACAGACACCTGATAAACGACGAATTTCGTCGTTCCAGTGAAGCCAGAAGACTGTTCGTCCATATCATCCGGCAAAGCCGCGGGGTAACGCATGAATTCAGGCGCATGAACCGCTATGGCATTCTTGCCGCCTATATACCCGCCTTTGGCCAGATCGTAGGCCGCATGCAGTATGACCTGTTTCACGCCTATACTGTCGATCAGCATACACTGTTCGTGCTGCGCAATTTACGCCGCCTGTCCGTACCCGAGTTCTGCCATGAGTTCCCGCTGGCCAGCGGCATAAACCACCATCTGAAAAAACCTGAACTGCTTTATCTCGCAGGCCTGTTTCACGATATCGCCAAAGGCCGTGATGGCGACCACTCCGAACTTGGCGCAGCGGACGCACTTCAGTTCTGTCTTGACCATGAACTGAGCCAGGAGGATGCCGAGCTGGTGAGCTGGCTGGTTCGCAACCACCTCATCATGTCGATTACGGCACAGCGCAAAGATATCAGCGATCCGGATATTATTGCTGAATTTACAGAATCAGTGAACACGCTGGAAAAGCTGGATTATCTCTACCTGTTGACGATGTGCGATATCCGCGCCACCAATCCGAAGCAATGGAACAGCTGGAAAGACAAGTTACTCATCGAGCTGTACCATAAAACCGCACAGGTACTACAGCAAGGTGTGGAAAACCAGGCCAACCGGCAGGATGATATCGATCATAACCGTACTTATGCATTCAGGAACCTGTCGAAAGAAGGATTCGGAACGCTTGAAATCAGCGCCATCTGGAACAACTTCACCGACGAATACTTCCTCAGGCACACACCGGCTGAAATTGTCTGGCATACCCGCCTGATTATCCAGCATGCCAACAAGGACACACCCGTGGTAAAAGTCAGAACTGACTCGCGTACCGGCAGCATGGAATTGTTCGTATTCAGCCGGTCTATTTCTTATCTATTCTCAAGAATTGTCAGCGTACTCGGACAGCTCAACCTGAATGTTGCCGATGCCTTTATCATGCGTGGCATGAGCGGCTGCCTGCTGGAAACGTACAAAATTATTTTTTCAGACGAAATGATCGAGCACATTGACGACTATGCCAGAGAGGTTGTCCCGCAAATCCTGGACAAACTGGCAGACACGAAACTCAGCGACCTGGCCACGATGGCAGAGCCACGTACGCAAAAGCACTTCAAGGTAGAAACAAAGATCAGCTTCGAAAAAGTTGCAGAAAGCGGAATCACCCGGATGCATATTGAAACTGCAGACCGGCCAGGCCTGCTTTCTGTTATTGCAAGAGCATTCATTCAATGTAACATAAGCATCCACAGTGCCAAGATTTCGACTGCCGGTGAAACCGCAATCGACTATTTTGATATCGCTCAGACCAAAACCTACACCCCCTTGAGTGATGACATGCAGCAACAGCTCAAACAGGCGTTAATGGAACAGCTATAGATGACAACAACGCTTGAACTGACAAAACAGCTGATTGCCAGACCTTCTGTCACCCCCGATGATCAGGAATGCCAGAAACTGATTGCCGGGCGTCTGCAGGCGATCGGTTTTGAAGTTGAACATCACCGTTTTGGCGAAGTCGATAACCTGTGGGCGCGCCGCGGCAAGCAGCAGCCGTTGTTCGTGTTTGCCGGTCATACCGATGTTGTTCCTCCCGGCCCGGTCGAGCAGTGGCAGCATGACCCGTTTACACCGACGATATCCGGCAGCACGCTTTATGGGCGTGGCGCAGCAGACATGAAAAGCAGCATTGCAGCAATGATCTGCGCCTGTGAGAAATTTATTGCAGAAAACCCGGATCATAACGGCTCGATCGCATTTCTCATTACCAGCGATGAAGAAGGTGACGCGATTGATGGCACCGTAAAAGTTGTTGAACTGCTGCAGCAGCGCAATGAAAACATTGACTGGTGCCTGGTCGGTGAGCCAACCAGTACCGACACGGTTGGCGATGTTGTCAAAAACGGGCGCCGCGGATCGCTGTCGGGAACACTGAAAATCATCGGAACACAGGGACATATTGCCTACCCTCATCTTGCAGACAACCCGATCCATCGTTTTGCTCCCGCATTGAACGCCCTGGTAACTGAACAATGGGACAACGGCAATGACTTCTTCCCGCCAACGAGCTTCCAGATATCAAACATCAATGCCGGGACGGGCGCTAATAATGTCATACCGGGTTCTGTCGACGTTTTGTTCAACGTACGCTTTTCGACTGAAATCACTGAAGATCAGATTCGCGGCCGGATTGAACAGATACTGGACGCACATGGACTCAAATACAAACTGGTCTGGGCGCTTTCAGGCAATCCTTTCCTCACATCAGAAGGCAGACTGATCGATGCGACCAGAGCCGCAATAAAGCATATCCGCAAATTCGACACCGAATTGTCTACCAGCGGTGGAACATCTGACGGCCGTTTTATTGCGCCAACCGGCGCTCAGGTTATCGAACTGGGACCGGTTAACGCCAGCATTCACAAAATCGATGAAAATATCGATATCGATGAACTTGAGGAGCTAAGCCGGATTTACCATGAAATACTCGTGCAGTTGCTTGGCACATAGGGCTTATGCCGAACGAATGAGCTACAATCCGGGTAAATAATAATTATAAAAGGTGCTTTATGAACCTGGAAAAGGTCGTTTTCAGTTTCTTCATGATCCTCGCTTTAACCCTGAATTTCGGGTTTTTTATCGGCGAAGTCGACAATCCCTCCCATCATAATGTCTACGAGCTATACGCCGTGCTTGTTGTTAATCTCATCGCTACCGTGATGAAGTTCGGCGATCGCTCACAACTGGGTGCGATGCTGCTGGCATCCAGCCTGGTTGCAGTCGTACAGCTGATATCCGCCACCATTGTCTGGACCGTTGCAGTCCATGTACAGGAAACCGGACTGACGCCCGATGTCATGTCTATGATTGTTTCCCTGAGCGGCGGCGCCATGCTGGCAAACATTATCTCTGTCATTCTGCTGATGATTGAAGCAGCAATGCTTCGCCATTGATCGGGGAATCACTGACCATTCATTGACATGAGACCAGATCAATGAACCTGGTAACCTCGATGATCCTGCGTCGTATGCGCAGGCCGTTTCTCCTGCTCATCACCGTATATAACGTCGCGATTCTGGGGCTGATGCTGATTCCCGGTGTCGATGATCAGGGCAATGTCTGGCACATGAGCATCTTTCATGCGTTTTACTTTGTCAGCTTCACCGCCACAACCATCGGTTTTGGTGAAATTCCTTACCCGCTATCAGAAGCACAGCGGTTATGGGTGGTATTCTCGATATACATACTGGTTATCGCCTGGCTGTTTGCCATAGGTAAAATCCTGACACTGATCCAGGACCCGCACTTCAGGGCCGCAGTAACCATGTCAAGGTTCAGGAAACATGTGCAATCCCTGCACGAGCCGTTCTACCTGGTTTGCGGCCTTGGCGAGACCGGCTACGAAGTCGTTACGGCGCTGACCGAAGAACACTATCGTGCTGTCGTAATCGAAAACGATTCCGACAATCTGAATGAAATCCGGTTGAATGACATGCGGGAGTACGTGCCCAGCATTATTGGAGATGCATCCGATGCAAAGCAACTCGAGCATGCCGGCATCAAGCACCCCAGGTGCAAAGGCGTGATTGCGGTCACGTCTTCGGATGAGACCAATCTCAAAATCGCCCTTTCCAGCAAACTGCTCCATCCAAATGTAAAAGTTGTTTGCCGTTCAAACCTGAAAGAACATGAAGAGAACATGCTTTCATTCGGCACTGATCACGTGATCAATCCGTTCGAAACATTTGCAACCATATTTCAAATGGTCATGCATTCACCCTCCCAGTATTTGATTTATGACTGGCTCACCGGAGCACCGCTCTCCAGACTGAGTGACCCGATTTATTTCAGATATGGCCACTGGATACTCTGCGGCTACGGGCGTTTCGGTAAGCGACTGTATACGCTGCTGATTGAAGCTGATATTGCTGTTACTGTCATAGACCCGTCTGTTAATGTGCGCGATGAATTCGAGCATCATCATGCCGACCACAAGAAAAATTTCATCATTGGCACCGGCATTGATGAGAAAACGCTGAAGCAGGCAGGCATCGAAACATCGGCAGGTATCATTGCAGGTTCCGATAACGACTCGAACAATCTTTCAATCATAATGACTGCACGCGCGATAAACCCGGATGTATTTGCCGTCGCACGGCAGAATATCTATAACAACTATGATCTTTACTCGGCTACGAAAGCGAACCTGATCATGCGCCCGAGGGAGATCACGGCGCGAAAGATCAGGGCGGTCTTCCTCAATCCACTGCTGGTAGACTTTCTGGAAACAGCTAAAGATTACGATGAGGAATGGGCTAATATCTCCATCAGCAGGATGAGCGGTGTTCTCGGCAATCACAATCCACACATCTGGACCGTCGAGATAACAGACAGCATGTCCCCGGCTGCCACCATGGCGCTCAGTCTTGGCAGAAAAGTATCTCTCGGGCATATCACCCAGGACCCCGCCTCGAGACACCTCAAGCTCAGGTGCGTTCCCCTGCTGCATGTACGCGGTGCGAACAAAATCATGATGCCTGATGAAAACACGGATATCAGCATCGGCGACAAGATACTGTTCTGCGGCACCCGCGAGGTCAAGAACAGCATGGACTGGACGCTAAAGGTCATGAGCAGCCTCAACTATGCGATGACGTTCAAAAACGAACCGGAATCATACGTCTGGCGAATGTTGCACAGGTATCTGCACAAGACCGAGCGCAGAAAGACACCCCGCTGATAACCCGAATTGTAATACTCGGAATTCACTCACACCCGGCATCATATTTATTCAGACCCAGACGATGATTTTTTGCCGGGGCAGCCAGAAGTGCCGTATTAAAAGGCTATGTATTTACTCTCGCCGAGGCGCGGTGAATACAGAGGGATTTACTGGTATTCGTAGGAGCGACTTTAGTCGCAAATTGTCGATATTCGCGACTAAAGTCGCTCCTACAGATAATAAACACCTCTGAATTCTCTGGGCCTCTGCGAGAAAACAGAATATTAAATATGCAACACGGGCCGGTTTTCTGCCTTTTCGGCCGATGAATCTGACGTAAAAGTGATTGGCTGATATAATGCAAACGCTCGCCATTCGATATACTGCCCCGGTAGCTCAGAAGGATAGAGCAGCCGCCTCCTAAGCGGCAGGTCGGACGTTCGAATCGTCTCCGGGGCACCATCGATTACACCTTTCTTTTCAGTAAGTTAATGGACTATTTCCATGATGTCGGGCGGCTATCTAATTTCCTGTTTTCGATTTAACCCGGTAACCCTGCCATTATCCTGAAACCACAACCATTAGCGGACGCGTGTTTGTACTCTTTTGATCGCATGAGTATCAGTCGCTATTAGTTCCAGGCATAACGCAAGGCTCGCCTTCGCACACATTCACTTCAACTGTCGTATGAGATAGCCTGTGAAAGTCTTTCAGCAGACCTTTGTAATACTCAGCGGATTTTGGAAAATGCGTTACGATAGAAATGATTGCTGCGTAATGGTTTGCGCCGACTTTCCATACATGGAGGTCAGAAACACGATTATCCGAGTCCTTTTCAATAGTCTTTTTGATTGACGAGTGATACTTCTCCTCAATACTGCCATCCAGTAAAATCGGACTTGTTTGCTTCAACAGTCCATATGACCAGCGTGTAATAATAATTGCGCCGACTATTCCCATTACCGGGTCAAGCCAGTTCCAACCAAAATACTTACCTGACAGCAATGCAACGATTGCTAACAACGATGTCAAAGCATCAGCTAATACATGCAAATAAGCAGCCCTTAAATTGTGGTCGTGATAGTGATGGTGCTCATCGCCGTGGTGGTGATGATGGTGTTCATCTTTCAGCAAGAATGCACTTACAATATTTACACTCAGGCCAAGAACTGCAACAGCTATTGCCTCATTAAAGTGGATATCATGAGGATTGATAACGCGTTGCATTGATTCTATCAACATAACCAAAGCAACCACTGCCAGTGCAACAGCACTGGCGAAACCGCCCAGCACGCTTACCTTTCCAGTGCCGAATGCATACGCAGGGTTGCTTGCATTTTTGCGCGCATACCGATATGCAAAAATTGTAATCATGAACGCCGCTACGTGTGTACCCATATGCCAGCCGTCTGCAAGCAAGGCCATCGAGCCATAGATGCTTCCGGCGAGTATCTCCACAATCATAGTCACAGCAGTAAGAATCAGGACATACAGAGTCCTTCGTTCACCCTTGTCATTTTTGACTGAAAAATCGTGGCTATGCTGCCAGTTATCTAGTGTGTGTATATGCATTAGGTACAAACCGGTCACATAGGTTACAGTTGAAACCGGTCACATAGGTAACAGTTGAAATCGGTCACATGAATGGATAGATGTTTCATATGATATTCCCCTTCTGTTAATACAATCAGCAATCATGCATATATCATCATTGCTGCAATAACATAATTAAGTCTGTTACTTGAGCACTTCCCTTTCATTCACGGGCTGCACAGGCCGGTTGTTCGGATGCCCCATAACCGTAGTAAACCGATCAATCTGCGGTTTGGATGCAATCGCGGGTTGCTTGAGAACGAGCCACAATACGCCTTCAGTGCATGGCGGAGTGGTCAGCGATCCGTCGAAACGGTAGTAATCACGGTCCGATGGAAGCATCGCTGACACATCGTACGTTTTGGGCAGGGCATTCATTTCACCGGCCTTGTCCGGCATTTTCATCCACAAAGGGCTCAGCATCGCATTGTTTCTGCCCATTTCGAACATGACCGAGACCACCGCGAGATTGCCGTCCTTGTCGGCGTGCACCAGCTGACTTTCAAGGGGAAAGTGCTTCCCGTTGATTGTGTTTTCACTCGGCGCATGAAAATGAAACTGCTTCAACTCGAACACCCGCCCATCCACGGTGATGCTACTGCCGGTGGCGTAGTTGATCAGGACCGTATGACCGTTGTTGATGATTTCGGTTGTGCCCGGCTTGTACGCGAAAGCGATGGGCTCGAGATCGGCCTCGGTAAAGTTGGCCAGATCGATGGGCGACTGGTTCTTGCCGGTAGCACAAGCCGCATAACTGGCATCAAGTTTTCCCCAGTTATCCGGCCCCTGCTCGCCTGAATAGCCCCAGTGGGCTCCGCCGTGAGCCATAGCGCATACGGTCATCGCCAGAGCACCTGATACAAAGACGCTAAACTTTATCTGATTCATTGTTACTTCCTGATTAGTTACGCAATAGATTCTCACTGTAAACGAGATATTAATACCCAATACACTTAAGCCTTTTATAGCGGGCGTATACTGTTCGCTTTATCAACTTTATGGCTTGCTGCTCACTTCACTATCGCTTGGCAAGGGTGTCAAAAACATCTGCAGCAACGCACCTTTGCCGAGGCGTTTGCGGACCACGCACAGCATGTTGTAACTGAGCAATGCGGCCGACAGGCAGATGGTATTCAGCCAGACGTGCTTCGCGTCCGCTTGCTGCAAAACCACCATCAGCGAGGGACCTAGGCCGCCGTGTTCATGCCGCCCCTCGAACGCCCTTTCGAGCAGCAACACAACAAATACGCCAAAAG
>WOR8_10002320_pt1 | contig 18860 bp, 18 predicted proteins | sample DeeMarSeWOR38_10_FD_19890 | JGI IMG/M metagenome (IMG submission 19890)
CCAGGCCTGCCGGCGCGATCTCGTTGATTGTCGCCAGTGACTCTTCATCCAGATGAACATTGGCTGATGCCGCGTTCTCATCTAGTCGTCCGGGTTTGCGGGTCCCGGGTATCGGAATAATATCCTCACCTTGATGCAGCAGCCACGCCAGCGCCAGCTGCGCCGGGGTTATCCTGAAATCTCTAGCCAACTGCATCAGCGGTGCAAACCTGTCCCTGTTTATAGCCAGGTTGTCTCCGGCATACCGGGGGTTGTTCTGTCGAAAGTCATCTTCTGCCAGTGACTTGACTTCTCCGGTCAGAAAGCCGCCGCCGAGCGGCGACCATGGCACCAGCGCTATACCGAGCTCGCGCAAGGTTGGCAGCAGCGTCGTTTCGACCTCGCGCCGCCACAGCGAATATTCATACTGAACGGCCGTGATCGGATGCACGGCATTGGCACGTCTGACCTCGTCTGCGGTGACATTGCATAGACCGAGATAACGTACATCACCGGACTTTACGCAATCAGCCATTGCGCTGACAGTTTCTTCAATGGGGATCGAAGGGTCGGGATAGTGCGCGTACCACAGATCAATAACATCAACGCCTAGCCTGTCACGACTTCGATGCAGTGATTTCTTTACATAGGGAGGCGCACCATTGATTTTCAGCGAAAACCCCCAGCCGGTCTGCAGCTCAGAACCCGGCTCGTTTTCATCGTAAACGATGCCGAGCTTGGTGCAGATAAAGGCATCATCCCTGCGGTCCCTGATTGCTTTGGCAATCAGCATCTCATTGTGGCCGGCACCGTATGCATCTGCAGTATCGATAAAATCCATACCCAGATCCAGCGCATGCTGAATCGTCGTGATGGCTTCTGCTTCATCAACAGAGCCATAGTAACCTTCGAGCACCATCGCGCCATAACCCAGGCAACCCACTTCGGAGCCCATACTGCCCAGTTGTCGTTTTGGAATCATTGTTTATCCTCCCCGTGGCGTACAAAGCTATTCTGGCCCAGGCCTGCTGTCGTCTCAACACGACAGCTTGATGTCTGACTGAAAAATTGCCTTGGCGCACCTTGCGTGTCAATGGAGACATCCTGAGATATTGCCACAAAAAAACTCTGCATTTCCTCCGCGTGCTTTGCGTCTTCGCGTTGAAAAATCTTTATCGAACGCCGTTATGAAACCGGCGGTCGGACCTCAGGCAAGTAATACCGCCAGTATGCCTGTCATGAAAATTCCGTCAAATGTACCTGCGCCACCGATTGATGCAACCATTGCTCCCATATGCGAGATATGCCTGAAATTCAACAAGTCGGCACCAATCAATACGCCCATCGTACCACTAATGTAAGCGAGCGGCGCACTGAGCTCGCTATTGAGCATGATCGCGATGATTGCAGCAAAGACAGGCGCAATGATCATCGGCATACCAATACCGGTGCCCGGTACCGGAAAACTGAACGTATAACTTATTATCGTGACCAGCGTGATACCAATCAGAATGTCATCAGGCATCAGTGGCTGGGTTGAAAACAAATACAGTGAGAACAGCACAGGTACAAGACAGCCGCCGACATTCACCGCAATCAGGGTTCTGCCGCTCTGGTGGTCCATAAAGGGCCGCAACATTCTTGATAGTGGGACATCGCGCACCTTGATCGGTGACTTGGCTTTAATGGTAAACAATGGGATATTAATCAGGCTGCCGAACAGTGCGCAGAACAGCAAGACAAACGCCGATTCCCTGGTGAGCCCAAGTTTGCTGAAAGTAATACTGATCACCCCGACGTGGATCACTGCCAGCAGAACCAGTAATACCAGCAGGAAAAGAATCAGGCGCGCATTCGGGTTTAGGCGATTCATAAGGCGGGCCAACCGCAGTTCAATCAAACAGGGCTAGCCATGCTGCCGAGCTCCCTGTTGCTCTATCTCTTTGACCAGCAGATCAACATCAAAGTCTTTCTCGGTATCGACAGTGATGCTATGTGAGAATTCGCTGTGATGCAGCGGCACGGTTGTTGCCAGCTGGTGTTCGAGCACCGACAGGTCGGCATCGGAAACATCGGCTGTTCTGGCTTTAATACGCTGCCTTAGCGTGTCGGCAGAAGCGGTAAATTCGACGATGACGAACGTTATCTGCATTTTATCCGCCAGTTGCATGAATGGCTGGCGCTGCTCATATTTCAGAAAGGCCGCGTCCACGATGACTGGAAAGCCGGCTTCCAGCACCGCGGCAGACAGCTGTTTGAGCTTATCATAGGTTTTAATACCGGCTTCGACGGAATAGATCCCCCGATCAATGCCGGCTTTGCTATCGGCGTCAGCAGCAATGCCGAAAAGCCGTTTGCGCTCAACATCGGAACGGATACGAATTGCGCCCATCGACTCCAGCAAAGGCTGCGTCAAGGTGCTCTTGCCCGAGGCCGACAGGCCTCGCGTGATAATCAACTTTGGCTTGACTGCTCGCGTGTATGTTTGCGCCAGTCTCAGGTACGCAAAAAATTCGTCCTCGGCTTCACGCTTTTCCGCCCTGGAGGTGTCTTGCTGTCCGGCCCTGATCGCATCCACCTTGGCGCGTACGAGCGCGCGGTATAGCAGATAGAAACGCAATACACGCATACCCGGATAGTCGCCGTATTGTTCCAGATAACGATTAAGAAACCGTTGCGCGAGTACCGGCTGATTCCTGTCCTGTAAATCCATTACCAGGAACGCCACTTCGGACATGGTATCGATCCAGCGCAATGCCGGGTTAAATTCCAGACAGTCGAAAGCCAGCGGTCTATCGTTGAACCAGACCAGATTGCGCAAATGCATATCACCGTGGCATTCACGGATGCATCCGTCTCGTTTGCGTTGCTTGAAAACAGGCGTTAGAGCCTCAAAAGCTGTCCGGCTCCAGTGTTCCAGCGCGGCTAGCTGCTCGTCGTATTTCGTGGTGTGGATATGCTGTCTGATCTGGGTGAAATTTTCAGCGACCGGATGGTACACACGTTGCGGATCACCAAAGTCGCTGTCCACTGTCGCTACAGCAGTAGTCTGGTGAAATTCTGCCACCAGGCAGGCGATCGCATCCATATGATGTTTTCCAAGTTCATGATTGGCAAGCATGTTATCCAGTTGCGCCTGCTGCGGAAATTGCACCATCTTGATGGCGTATTCAAACGCCTCACCAGCTCCGTGTAAGACCGGCTGCTCAGGGCTGCCTGATACAGGCACAACGTGCAGATATATCTCTGCTGCCAGGCGGCTGTTGAGACGCAGCTCTTCATTGCAGCAAAACCGGCGCTTTTCGAGTGTGGAGAAGTCGAGAAATCCAAGATTGACCGGCTTTTTGATCTTATAGGCAAACTCGCCGGTAAGGATTACCCAGGAAATATGGGTTTCGATGAGCTGAATATTTTCTACGGCATGGTCGTAGGTATCAGGTTTCGGCAAAGACCAGATCAGCGCCGGCTGTGCTTGGTTGTTCGCATTCATGGTTAAACCTGATGGTATGAATGCGGTTCATTATAAACGAGGAGCGTTAGCTGCAGTACTCAGAAGCTGCAGTTCGTCTCCCCGCCTTTTTCGATCCAGCCGTGGATCATTTTATTCGTTGTGAAGTCGCTCGAGCAATTACCGTCTTTATCGATCACGATGACACCACCGCGCCCTTTGACTTTCCTTGTCAGGTATTCGATGCCTGCACGGGTAGCCTTCTCCGCGTTCATGCCTTGCATCATTATGAAATCTGCGATTGTTTTGGCAATAACTGTCCGCATGAAATCTTCACCGAAGCCGGTCGCGGAAACAGCGCAGGTTTCGTTATCGGCATACACACCTGCACCCACGATGGGCGAATCGCCCACCCTGCCCATACGTTTGTTGACAATGCCACCGGTAGAGGTGGCGGCAGCCAGGTTGCCATTGGGATCGCGCGCGATAGCCCCTATGGTGCCGTATTTCTGGTCTTCGCTATCGATTTCACTGTCATCGTGGTCGAGCATCATCCTGTGTTTCAGGCGTGCCTGTCTGAGCTGCTCTACGCGATCCGGGGTGTAGAAGTAGTCTTCCGGCACCCGTTCCATGCCGCAATGATCTGCAAAGCGCATGGCGCCTTCTGCGATCAGCATCACGTGTTCGCTCTCGGTCATCACCAGGCGTGCCAGCTGTACCGGGTTGGCGATATTATCCACTGCAGCTACAGCACCGGCAGAAAGATCACGCCCGTCCATGATGGCGGCATCCATCTCGACCTTGCCGTTCTCGTTCAGCACCGAGCCACAGCCGGCATTGAAAACGGGATCATCTTCGAGCAGACTGGCACAGGTTTCGACCGCCTGCAGCGCGGAGCCGCCCAGTTCCATGACTTCTCGACCGTGCTCAAGAATTCGGCGAATGCTTTCGAGGTATCGAAGTGCTGTTTTGCTGTCCCTGACGTTATCGAGTGCGCCGGCTCCTCCGTGCACCATCAATGAATAGGTACCTGTCTCGCTCATGGGGTCTTCTGTTTGATTTGGCAAACACGGGCATTGTCACATATCCGCATGATAAATGCGCGTCAAAGACGATGTTTGAGCTCGTTCAGTAACGCCTCCTGATATTCAGCCGAGCCTGCCAGCAACAGCACCAGCTTGCCTTCCAGCAATGTACCCCAGTTCACGATGACCAGACCTTCGCCTGATTTCGCATCGAATTCGATATCCTTCAGATCAATGTCGGAAAGTCTGCGGTGCCGGGTTTTGAAGGTGCGCGCGGTCCATTCCGGGACGTCCAGTTTCTGCGCAATGACCGTCGGATACGAAGCCCCGTTGAATCGGGGATTACATTCGATGGCTGGAAAGCGTAGACCATCGGGGGTCTGCACTACAGCCACATCAAATGCGAATATGCCTTTCATTCCCCGATCCTTGAGCCACTGGGCCATCGGTTCGATGGCATCCCAGGGCTCATAGTTGGACGGAAAACGGTTACCTTGATGGGCACACCCCTGCAGGATCTGTTCCGTTGCCGCAAGCCGAAGCAAACGGCCATCAATGACTCGATACTGGAGATTCAGAAAGGTTTCAGTTTTGACCTCTTCCTGTACCTGTACAGCAGCGTCACTGTCAAACTTGCCAATGGCATCACGCAGTTCTTCACGGTTGGCGCAACGATAAATGCCGACCCCTGATACCGAGACAGCCGCCTTGATATAACAGGGCATATTCAGTGACACAATTTCATGTTCACCGATGTCATCGACACTGCTAAAGCAGCGGGTTTGAGGCACATCGACACCCAGCTCTTCAGCCAGCGCGATGAAATTATTTTTTGAGTTGATATATTTAACTGATTCGAACCATGCTGAATCACGCCATACGCTCCCTTCCTGCGGCCCGAAGAAAAACACCGATGGCATGAAGCCATCGTGAGCCGCCAGCTCCGACAGATCGAGGTCCCAGATCACATTCTCGCTGTGGCTAAGTCCAATGCGCCGGTAATGCGCGGTAATGTTTGACCATAAAGGCTTTAACTGTGGATTGAGCTGAATGTAGTCTTCGGGTTCTGTAAGACCCAGAGCGCGTCCTGAATACAAATGATTGCCAACAACACCATCAGCAGTGCAGCGCATGATATCGTGGTTGACAATGTATCGTCCTGACGGAAGATAACCATGATTGATACCCGCTGACATGAACCCACCTCGGCTGGATGTTTAGTGATTTTACTGTTATCTAGCAGGATTGATGCCAAGTTGGAAACACGGATAATCAATAACTTATATCAATAGAATCGCCAATATGCGCCGTGATGGTTCATAGCACGCACACGAACGTCCCGTCATGGTGCAGATATTGATAATCACCGATGGCTTGATGTTAAAATTGGTGAAAATTATCTACGGTGGATCCTCGATATGAGATGCAATGCAGATCGCCTCATTGAAGGACTTATCACTGCGCAACTGAAAGAACTGCAGTCAATTTACGCTGCCACAAAGAAACGAACGCGACGTCATCAGGATAATCCCAATCCTGTTGTTGTCACTGTCTCGCGTAGTTTTGGCGCCATGGGCAAAGAAATTGCACTCCAGCTTGCTGATAAGCTTGAAGTACGCTGTTGCGACCACTTCATTCTTCAGGAAGTGGCTCGACGTGCAAATGTTGATGAGTCGCTGGTAAAAGTTCTCGATGACCATATCAGCGTCATTAGTGATCGTGAAAGCAATCATGATGAGCACTGGTGGAAGAGACTGCTCAACAGGCAAAGCTTTTCGTATGAAGACTACTATGAATATCTGGCTAAAACGGTTCTGTCCATTTCGCTGCACGGCGGTGTCATTATCGGTCGCGGCGCCCATTTAATCCTTGGACCGGAAAAAGCATTTCGTGTCCGCATCACAGGTACACCCGAGAAATGCGCCGAACGTGTTGCTGAAAGAGACGGAATCAGCCTCGAACAGGCCACAGAACAGGTTCACCGTATCAGCAACGAACGGGCCAAATACATACAGAAGCTTTATCACGCTGACATCAATGAACCCTGGAGCTATGATCTTGTTTTAAACACCGACCGCTTTAATCGTAGACAGACAGTAGAACTGATCCTCGGAGGTTTACGACGAGCCGGTTATAAACTCCCTGAGGGTGCTATTGAATCAATAGCAATTGGTGCCTGATGCCTCTCCGTCTACCCTTTCGCTCCAATGACGGTCAGAAAGGATTCTGACAACTCGCCACGGCCGGCTTTATCGATGATCTCTTCCGCGGTCTGCAGGATTTCCGCGAGCGGACCAGTCAAAAAGACCATGCCCAGCTCAAGCGTGCCACGTATATCGGCAATCGGATTTTGCGTATTCGGATGCTCGGGTGAGAGCAAAACGATCTGAATTTCATCAACATCATCCGGCATGAATTCGCAACCGCCACCAGGTGCAACATATTTAAAAAGCTCTTCCGGCGTATGTAAGGCTACCACATCTTCCTTGAAGTCCCTGTCTCCGGTTTTAAGGCTGAATTCAATAGTAATAGGCGTCATTTACTAATCTCCGATGATTGTGCGATCTATATTCCTGTGCGGGTATCATAAATCAATAACCCGGTTACAACCATGATTTAAAGCATAAAATCACGAAAACCATCAACAGTTTTTTGATCAGGACTTGCTGAACACCAGGTAGTAGTTTGTAGTCAATAAGGGCTTGTCATCGATCAGACGAAAACCGGCTTTTGTAACTTCATCGATGACGACATCTTTACCGGCACGGACGTGCCCCATAACCCATCTGGAGCTGCGATGCGGATCACGCCGGAAATCGATTACCACAAGCCTGCCGCCCGCTTTCAGTGATGCATGGATCGAAGACAGCATGCTGGCTGGATATTCAAAATGATGATAGGTATCTACAAGAAAGGCCATATGGATCGAAGCCGGTGGCAACTTGACCTCTCTAGGGTTATTCACAACACCTTCAACATTGACATAACCCTGCTCACGCGTCGTTCGTATGATATTTTCAACAAAGGATTTTGATATATCGACGGCATAGACCCTGCCTTCAGGCCCCACCCGTTCGGCGAACAGCCGAGTAAACAAGCCCGTGCCGGCACCAATATCAGCGACAGCCATGCCCGGCCTGACCCCGGTTGCATCGACGATCGCGTGTCGTTTGTCATATACTTCCCGACCGCGCCGCTCAAAGGTATTGACCCATTGCTGCCAGTCGGGATCCTGATAATAACGATTGATGCCCGGACGAACGTTCAGCTCTTCCGCCGGAAGTGAAAAAGATACCAGGCTGGTGATGAAACCGCATACCAGCATCAACGTTTTGATGGATATCGAACTGTGCATTTATACACTCCAATAAGTTACGGCTGCCCCGATTGACAGGAACGCACTATGGATGACAGATATATCTTGCATTTGTTCGTCCACACCATGACAAATAGAGTTTATGTATTTCCATGATAATGGTTACCGTCAATGCCAGGCCGAGCAACTTGATCCAGTGAGTGATCGATACCGGCTGTATGCCGAGAACATTGTTAATCCAGGGTGTATACATGGCGCCGATGTGTATCATCTGTGCTGTCAATGTGCCGAACAGGAGTATTCGGTTTCGCAGCGGGTTGTGCTGGAATATCGAGCGTGTTTCAGAACGGCAGTTGAAAACATGGACGTTTTCGAACAATACCATCAACAACAGAGTGCTGTTGCGTGCTTCCTCTACAGTGTAGCCCCAGTCCAGCATTGTTTTGAATAGATAAAATGCAACGATGCCTATGACCAGGGCGGAAATGATCACGCGCTCGATCATCATACGGTTGAAAATCGATTCCTTCGGAGGACGCGGGGTTTGCCGTAACTCATCCCCCTCTCCCGGCTCAAACGCAAGCGCAACATCCTGGATGCCGTTAGTGACCAGGTTCAGCCACAGCAACTGTACCGCCAGCAATGGCAGAGGAAGGCCGGTAAACAGGGCCATCGTAAACAGAACCAGTTCGGCTGCACCGGTAGAAATCAACAGAAAGATCACCTTGCGTACGTTGGCATAGGAGATTCGCCCCTCTTCCACACCGGATACGATGGAATTGAAGTTATCATCCGTAATAATGATATCTGCCGTCTCCCGGGCAACATCGGTACCGCTTTTGCCCATCGCAACACCGACCTGTGCCGCCCTCAGCGCCGGCGCATCATTGGCCCCGTCCCCACTGACCGCCACAAAATGGCCATTACGTTGTAATGAATGCACAATGTCCAGCTTCTGAGAAGGCTCTACGCGTGCAAACACACGTGCCCGGCGGGTGAGCAAATCGATCTTGTCCTGGTCAGTCGTGGCACGTAGCTCAGGGCCTGTGACAATATGTTCTTCATTTGTTGCCAGGCCCAGCTCCCGTGCAATTGCCAGCGCAGTCGCCGGATGATCACCGGTCACCATCGCGACCTCGATACCCGCCCTGCGACAGATCGCAACGGCTTCAGCAGATTCCGGGCGCAGGGGGTCGATCATACCAACGAGTCCCAGCATGGTCAGGCCGTGCAGGTGCTGCTCACAAAATACCTCTGTTGCAGGCGGCGCTGAATCACTGCTCGCAATGGCCAGTACGCGAAAACCCTGGCAGGCGAGGTCATTTGCCAGCTGCTCCAGCCTTGCAGTATCGATCGTAATATCCTTACCCGGCACAGCCATGGTATCGCACATCGGCAGCAGTTTTTCGAAGGCGCCTTTGACAAACATGCAGCGGCTGTCACCCACCTGGTTCAGACTGGCTGAAAACAGACGCTCTGACTCGAAAGGTATGCTGTCCAGTTCAGGGAAAGCATTGATGGTTTTTGCCTTGACGATATTCGCCTTGTGCGCCATAACAAGCAGGGACACGTCAACGGCATCGCCGTGATGCGTCCATTGCCCATTGCGCTTACCGAGGAAGCCGTCATTGGTCAGGATAGCGCTGAGACACAGACGCTGCAGCAGCACGATCTCCTCATCGCCGGGTGAGGCATGCGGCGGCTCGATCTCACCCTCCGGCACCGTACCTTCGCCGGTAATTTTCCAGCTGTCACCGTTTGGAAACTGGATGCACCTTGCTGTCAGTTCGTTTACCGTCAATGTCCCGGTCTTGTCGGTCGCAATGCAGGTACAGGAACCCAGCGATTCAACGGCAACCAGACGACGTATGATGACATTGCGTCTGGCCATGCGACGCATGCCGATGGCTAGCGCGACAGTGAGCGCTACCGGCAGTCCTTCCGGTATCACTGAGACCGCGAGTGCGACAGCCAGCATAAAGATTTCGGTGAAGGGCATGCCGCGAGAAACTGCAACCGCTGCCATCACGATTGCAGCGAGACCTACGATAATCGCTATGCGGCGAGTGAACCTCTCCATTCGAACCAGCAAAGGCGGTTTCGCTGATTCACCGTGAATGACTTCGCTGGCAATCGTGCCGAGCTCCGTTGAAAGCGCCGTGGCTACAACAACGCCACTGCCCCTGCCCCGATTGACCATGGTTCCTGCAAATGCCATGTTTTGCCGATCACCAAGAAAAGCATCAACGTCCAGTACCTGGTCCGAATGCTTCAATACCGCTGCCGACTCGCCCGTCAGCAAAGACTCGTCTATCTCGAGATCATGACTGGACAGCAGGCGTACATCCGCAGGAATCTTGTCGCCGGATTCCAGTAACAGAATGTCACCCGGCACCAGGTGTTCAGCATTGATCTCAAAGGTATCGCCATCACGCAACACCCTGCATTGTGTCGTCACGAGCTGCTGCAAGGCGGTGGCTGCACGCTGCGCGGAGAATTCCTGGAACGTGCCAATAATGGCATTGATCAGCAGCACACCGCTGATAAACACGGCATCCGACCATTCCTGAATAATCAGGGAAAACAGCGCTGCTGCAACGAGCACATAAATCAGCGGGCTGGAAAACTGATGCAGGAAAATCATGGCCAGTGCCGGCGGTCTGGCCGTGGGCAGGCTGTTGGGACCAAAGCGCAGGAGTCTGGCCGCAGCCTCCGTTGAGGAGATGCCCTGTGTCGTGGTATCCAGTTCCTCGACAACGGTTTCGGTCGCAAGCGCATGGGGCAAGGCGGGAAGCAGCTGCGCTGCGTTATCTTCATTCGTCACCAGTTGATCGCCCCTACCGGCACATTGCCTGTGTAGTGCAGTTGATATGACAACGTATTCTAGCGAAGATTAACGCTATTTATACGATGCAATTGGAACAACCAGTCATCGATAACATGTTAAATTAGATTTTTTTTCAACTCATCTGAAAAATCCTTATTTATAAAATAAGCAGTAATCATTAATGGTGTGCTGATTATGAACAGCCTCGAAAAAGAAAGCATGACATTTCGCGAAGGCGTCGACTTGATGGTTGATCGCGCTGCCCTGGCCATGGGTTTGAGCCCGGATACGATCAAGGTAGTGAAAGCCTGTAATGCCGTGTTACAGCTCAAATTCCCGGTCAAGCTCAAGGGCAGAACCGATGTCATCTGTGGCTGGTGGGCCATACACAGTGCGCATCTGTTGCCCGCAAAAGGCGGCCTGCGTTATTCGCCGATGGTCAGCCTGGATGAAGTCGAAGCGCTGGCAGCATTGATGACCTACAAATGCGCTATTGCAGACATACCGTTCGGTGGTGCCAAAGGCGGTCTGATGATCAAACCGGAGCATTATGACGAGGATGAACTGCACGAAATCACGCGGCGTTTTACCATTGAACTGGCCAGAAAGGATTTTATTCATCCTGCAACGAACGTCCCCGCACCTGACATGGGTACTTCCACGCGCGAAATGATGTGGATTGCCGATACCTACAAGACACTGTATCCGGAAGAGCTGAATCGCAATGCCTGTGTTACCGGAAAACCGCAAAATCATGGTGGCGTACCGGGTCGTGTTGAAGCTACCGGTAAAGGCCTGCAGTATGCCCTGCAGGAATTCTTTCGCCATCCGGAACTCGTTGGTCAGGCGGGTCTGGTAGACGGACTATCGGGTCAACGGGTTGTTGTACAGGGGCTGGGTAATGTTGGCTACCACACGGCCAAGGCGCTTTCTGAGGAATGCGGTGTAACAATCGTCGCAATCATCGAGCACGACGGTGTCGTATCCAATAGTGCTGGCTTGAATGTACACGATGTGCGTCAGTATTTCGTTGAAACTGGCGGTCTGAAAAACTTCCCGGGTGGCACATATTCGCCCAACGGCGCTGCCGCACTGGAAATGGACTGCGACATTCTTATACCCGCCGCACTGGAATCACAGATACACGCAGGCAATGCCATGCTGCTGAAGGCAAAGATGGTGGTAGAAGGCGCAAACGGACCCATTACCTACGAAGCAGACGAGATCCTGCGAAGAAGGGGCATTGTGGTCTTGCCTGATGTTTATGCCAATGTCGGCGGCGTGACGGTTTCATACTTCGAATGGACGCGCAATATTTCCCACATGCGCTTCGGCCGTTTACAGCGCCAGTATGATGCGATTCGTGGGGAGTACCTGGTTTCAACCATGGATGAACTGACAGGAAAAAAAGTGGATCCCCTGATGCGTAAAAAAATTGTCAGCGGAGCCAGCGAACTGGATCTTGTCCGTTCGGGCCTGGACGACACCATGCGCATGGCTTTTCAGGACATTCGTGAAGTCATGAAGCAGTACCCGGATATCACTGACTACCGCACTGCCTGCTATGTACTCGCTCTGGGTAAAATCGTGCAAAATTACGAAGATATTGGACTGATCGACTCAATCAGAAATACTTAGCCCGCATTTCTCACCAGGGGGTCAGAAATGCGGGTTAATATTCATCTTCGTAAGGCACTTCGTATTTCTTTGAAATAGCATGTGCCTTTTCCATTGCTTCATTGTAGGGCGCGTCCCAGTCTTGATCACTCATTTCAGCATCGATCGAACCCAGATCATCCATATCGACAGGACCCGTCCAGTCTTCTGGCGCCTCTACAGATTCAACATCCATGGCATACCATGTCGACAGATCAAATTCGTCCAGGGTGCCGTCAAAATACTGAACCTCAACACTATCGCTATGATCATCGATTGCTGTCACCACAAACCTTTGTGATTTCTCCGCGTGGTGATACCAGTTGTCAACTTCAGGATTTGGAGTACGTGTCATCTTAGTATTACCTTTATTAAATTAGATCTCTCACAAAATCAGCGGTTGCTCCCGCCTTTCGATGCTGTGTTCGTGAGTGTTTGTCTGGATCGCAACGAATAATATATCCGAGAAATAATTAATGTTTATGACCTGTGTCAAGTTCCTATATTTTTGGCGGTATTAGCCAATTTAGCGATGGTATAAACCAGTATTTCTCACCAGGGGGTGAGTTGATCACGCAGATATGGATCCACAAGGGATCTTACGAAGGAGCGGAATAACTGTGTGTATTTCCGACTGGGCAGAATTCTTTGTGGATTCAAAGATCAAGTGAGTGCTCATCCATCTGGTGAGAAATGCTCGCTAAGGACACGAAGAACAGCCTGAACCGTGATAGGCACGCTTGAATCACACGCTGTATTTCGAGTATCCTGACTTTGCTCGAAAATGCCAATGTCTTCTCGGTATCCGATGCCGCCTGGTGAGAAATGCGGGCTGGATAAGCATTTGACGGGCATAGTACGTGCTGTGCCGTCAGATCTTAATAAACCAGGTGCGTTGTTTTTAGACAAACAAAAGCCGAAACGACATGTGAAGAGCGTCTACCTGCTCGCGATTACCCTGTTTTTTCCCAAAGACTTGGCTGAATAGAGGGCGTTGTCCGCCCGGCTTATCAGACTTTTTACAGTATCGCCATGTTCTATCCGGGCAATACCGAAGCTGGCTGTCTTATAGCCGACATCATCAAATTCAAATGATTCAATATTGGAACGCAATTTCTCGGCTAATGCGAATGCGCCATCGATGCTGGTTTGCGGACAGAAGACAAGAAATTCCTCGCCACCCCATCGACAGGCAGTGTCAGACTCGCGAATTGTCTGTTTGATGACATCAGATATGTCTACGAGTAATTTATCACCTGCGTTGTGGCCAAATGTATCATTGGTTGTTTTGAAATTATCGATATCGAATAAAATGACGGCAAAACTGCTGTTGTAGCGCCTGGACCTGACGATTTCGTTTTCGATGATCTCGTGGACCTTTCTTCTGTTGTACAGGCTGGTTAGATAATCCTGTTCAGAAAGGCGCCTTATCTTGTCAGTCAGTTTCTTATGGTTATCAATCAACCTGAATCCGACCATCGCCGGAAAGATCAGTGATATCGTGACAAAAACAGTGATCGAAATTATATACTCAAATCTTCTGCTCAGGCTTTCAGGTTCATGTTCCTGGTCAATCACGGCGGCAACCACATCTTCAAGCCAGAATTCCCAGAGGGTACTGAGAAAAATGACTGAGACCAGTGCGGCCAACAGAACAAAACTGAAATGATTTCTATTCATGTTAGATATTTATGCCTTGCACGATCTGCTATGCCTCGACCCATTGCTGGTACGCGAGCATGTTGCAACACAGATGACTGAAAGGCCATATAATTTGATATATCAGATAGTTATATAGCACATTTCAATCTGTATTTCAGATTCTGCCCAGTTCTACAAAAACATATATATCCCGGAAACGGGACTAACACACTGCTGTCCCACATCAATGTTATGAAAACGTATCAAACGCTGTTACTACCGTCATTTCATGCACTTTCTCCAACAGCAGACATGAAATTCGGTATTATTTCGTAGTCAGCCCGGATGAAACGAAGTGTAACCCGCGGTTGCTATCGAAGTCGTGCGTCTTCCCGGATTGCGCTGCGCTGCATCCACGCCACACAGCGAATAAATACGTTAATTTCATTTGAGTCCATTTTATTGACCACGTGTTTTCTGGACTTCCCAGATCACTCGCGTAAGCGGGACGCCAGTGGGACTAGATGCGGCCTAGCAGGCGACGTCGACATATCCGATATTGCCTGACCTGCCATTGTGCAGTATCTGCGTAATCAGCTCACATCGAACGAATAGCTGTGACCAGATTATTCCGATCAATACTTTGGTACCACTCGATAAACTTTTCCCTGTGCGCCTGCCAGGGTTCTGCAAGTTCCTGACGCGGATCATTACTCAATGCATAGGCCATGCCTTCTATCAGCCATTCGTCAACAAACAGCATTTCGATAATTCCGATATTTTCTGCCTGCCAGTGATGAATGATCTCATGCTTCACATAATGCGGTATCCAGCCGCGTGGCCCGACCACGATCCCTGACTTGCCGATAGCATGAGCCGCAGCACGCTTGAACCCAAACTTCTCGTAACATCGCTGTGTTGAGCAAAGGACAAACTTGGGGTAATTTTTCAGAGGGCCCAGCGTGTTTTCAATATCAATAACCGCGTCTGCCACGAGCGCCTCAGCCTCTTCCAGGCGCGCGGTATCGTCGATACAGATCGCCTGAGTTACACACTCAACGCCATTCATTTCCGGAATCAGGATTCGAGAGGGTTTATAGATTACAAATACCGCTAATATAAACAATGCTACGATCGACAGGGTCCACTTGATGTATTTCATTGACAGCTCCAGCTAAGTTATATCCCGGGCAAGGACTCCGTCGACATATGTGCGCGAGTAGCGTTTCCCGGTCGTGGCGTCGAAGTCTAAACAGCAAATGAAGTTCATAGTTTTAACCTGATGGCACCATCGACAATAGCAACATCAGCGGTTGACTTGATATGCATACCATTCCCCAGAAGCAGATACCCTTCTGCTGACCTCGGCAGACCCGCCAGCCTTCCAGCGAGTGTGCCACTTTTTATAACCGATGTATGAACATACTCGTTGGCAAATGACTGCCCTGCCCTTGGTGCGGGATCATGGATTATCAGCACATTGCGATCATAGCCCACCAGTGTGACCCAGTGTCCGCCGACGCGATGGTACAGATTTTCCTCCCTGTCATATCTATACCAACCCACATTCAGCCAAACCGCGGCGTCCTGTGAGAGCTCTTGCGTGATCCAGTGAAAATCAGGCACCATGGTTCCGGCAGAGAACCTGGACGGATGCAATTTCCACCCCTGATATTCAAGACTTCCATAGCCCCCAAACATATCTGTCGCCATGGCATGAATACCATTGAGCATTTGGGTCGTTCTGGTTCCTTTTCTGACATCCGTATTCATATAACGTGAGGATGCCAGCAGCTTTATCAGGTTCTCCGGACTACCCGTCATACCGGCCAGCCAGTACAACGAATTGGATACGGCTACGGGGCCACAATACTGTGAACCGTTACGATGTTCCCAGCCAGTTATCTGCGACTGGGTAAAATCCGGGATTTCATTGATAAAGTCAGTATTGGCAGCGGCCTTCAGGGCAAATGGGGAAATGACTGAAAGCAACAGTAAGCCATTCGATATGAAGAGTCTATCCAGCATTGAGCCACCGGCTGATTATCGGATTTGTGCTGTTATAGCAGGGTTGATTCTGAATCGTGTTGCCTGTTCACAGCGTCAGTATACTGCTGTAATTGTTCGAGAATATTTTCGGTAACATCCCTGTGTTTCGACAACATAAATCCTGAGCTCAATCTAATACCTTGTTTTTCCCAGATGATTTTAATGATCGGGCGTCCGCCACCCCATCTACCGGCATGCCAGCTGCCTGTTTTGAGGCCAACAATACTGTCATAGCGCAGTATAATCGGCCTTTTCGTCAGGTAACGCCTGAAACTGAAGGCGTGTTCATCATACCAGTACTCACCTGTACCACGGGCAAACAGATTATCCTTGATGTATCGCTTCCACCAAATCTCGTTTATTTCAGTCCCGAAATAATGCCCTTTTCGTTTTAACATTTTGAAGCTCGCTTGTTATCAACTAGCCCGCATTTCTCACCAGGATTTCGGATTCAGGTGCATCTGTAGTGTTTCTGCACGCGCATCTGGACTGAAAAGCATAGCAATAGCTATGGTTTGATGGAAGATGCGTGCGCAGGGACGCTACAGATGTGCATGAAACGAAATAGCGTCGCACCAAACAGACTGAATTTGATTCAAATCGAGCTTCGGGTTTTATAATCAAGCGGTTACTCGGGTTACGCAGCGGCCTGGTGAGATATGCGGGCTTGCAATCAGCCATGAACATGTGTCACATAATCAGAGTTGACATCGCTCATTGAGGATTTTCGTCGATTGAGTATGATACAGTGTATTTCCATGACACTCCCTTTCTGGTCTCATCCATATGTGGCTTCAAACCAGCTGCGACCTGGAATTTGACATCTCAGCACCCGCTCCGTTCGTGCTGATGTTGCGTCCGCGTAGCGGCGCCCAGCAATGGATTGCACGCGAGGAATACAGACTGGTACCGAGTGTACCTGTTTTCGAATTTACGGATAACTACGGTAACCTGTGTCAACGCCTGATTGCGCCACCTGGTGCTTTCTCGATACGAACCAGCGCTCTGGTAATGACAGCCGACAGTATTGACCGGGCGCCTGGCGCTCCGTTTGTCGAGATCCAGTATCTACCCGATGGGGTACTCAGTTATCTGTTACCAAGCCGATACTGTGAATCAGACCATTTTGGTGAAATGGCGACGGAAATTACCGCAGGTGAACAACCGGGTTATGACCAGGTTATGGCGATCGTGTCGTGGATTCAAAACAATATCAGCTATCGCCCCGGCAGCAGTGATTCGCCAGTGACAGCTGGCGAGGTTAATTCCCGGCGATACGGCGTCTGCCGCGACCTGGCTCACATCGCAATCGCGCTGTGCCGTAGTCTGAGTATTCCGGCACGACTGGTGGTGGGATATTTGCATGGCCTGGAACCAATGGACCTGCATGCCTGGTTCGAGGCATATGCCGGTGGCCGCTGGTATACCTTCGACGCTACGCAGGCCGAACTCAAGGGCGGATATGTATCAGTCGGCTATGGCCGCGATGCCGCCGATGTCGCTATATACAACCAGTTTGGACCAGCCGTCTATCCAGTGTCACAAACTGTGCGGGTGGAGCACATTCGCAACGAATACATCTTAGCAATCCAGCGATTGCTGGTTCATTCTCACTGAAACCGCGTATATGCACTTCAATATTCGTCACCATACCAGCTATCGTTATTCATCTTCAGTACAGCTCTACCCTCAGCTGTTGCGTTTCCATCCGCGCGATGATGGCGCGCAGCGTGTTGTTGATTTCGGCATGCGCATAACACCAACCCCGGCTGGACAGAACAACCATCTTGACCTGGAAGGTAACCATGTTACCCAGGTGTGGTTTGATGGAGAAACCGACGTACTTGAGATTGATACAAATATACAGATCGAAACCTTGCGCCATAATGCGTTCGATTTCATTCTGCCGCCAGAAGCGCAAGCGCTTCCAGTGACTGTACTGCATGATGGTGCCTGCGCACGAGCTTACCTCGAGCGTATCAACGTCGACGATGCTGTCACCGCATTCGCCTCCGAACTCAGTTTGGCAGTTGGGCGGAATACGCTCGGATATCTTGAAAAACTGAGCCAGGAACTGTTCAATCAATTCCATCACATCATACGGCATCACGGCGAACCGCAGCATCCGGCAGAAACCCTGCTGACACGCCGCGGTGCCTGTCGTGATTTATCAGTGCTGTTTGTCGATTGTTGTCGCGCAGAAGGCATCCCGGCGCGCTTTGTAAGCGGCTATCAGCAAGGTGATGTCAGGCGCGAACGTCGCTACCTGCATGCATGGCCGGAAGTCTATCTGCCGGGTGCCGGCTGGCGGGGCTTCGACCCCACCCATGGTGTCGCGATTGCCGATACTCATGTCACAATTGCTGCAGCCGCACACCCGAGAGACACGATGCCACTAACCGGCAGTTTCGCTGGGGCCCAGGTGACCAGCAAGCTGGATTTCACGCTGGACATCGAGGTTCATGAATAAACTGTATCGCCGGTTGACCATGGCAGGATTTAACACAACGAGCAGAGGATACAAAGAAAGCCTCTTGTCGTGCGCGTTTCGCCTTGCCCGGAGCGATGAAGGTCTGTATGACTCGATCATTATGGATTATTCTGTCAGCTCAGTAACCAGATACTTCAGGTTTCATGACTGGCGCCCAACTTGTGTGGTGATTGCTGTTTATTGAACGGATGGATATTGATTACAGCGTAGAAATATGCGCCGCAGCGGCCATCCGACATGACCATGAAATGATTCTGTTTGACAATGAATATATAATCAGTCCCATTAACACCCGAACAAAATCATGAAACGAAGAAAGTTTCTCAATCATTTTGCAAGCAGCCTGGGCCTGCTGATGATGCCAGTAACGTTACGGGCACAATCTCACGTTACAAACAGCAACAGTCAGCTGCAAAGCAGTCTTCCAG
>WOR8_10002321_pt1 | contig 18855 bp, 20 predicted proteins | sample DeeMarSeWOR38_10_FD_19890 | JGI IMG/M metagenome (IMG submission 19890)
CCATTCAACCAGATCTGATTTCAAGAAAGATTTCCAAGTCTTCATGATATTGTTTTTGCATTTAGTAAATTATTAAAGTATTGTAGCAGTCACATTTTGTGCGAGCATTACACATCTGTGAGAAATAGTTTAATCCGGATTTTATTGAGTTATAAAAAATGGCGTTCGGTTGGAGATATCTCCAGTGGGGTAAGAGTTCAAAGTCCAGAGATTCTATAATTAAAACCAGGAGCCTCATCCATCCAATAATTCATTTTTTTCTCAATAGAAAAATACTAGCAAAATATTATCTGGCATAACAACCATCATAATGAAATATGAAAATGAAAGTCATTGTTTGCAGAGGAGTCTCTGAACTGAATAGAATGGCTTAAGTTGGATTGGAGGTTTAATCTAGTGGTAAATAACCGGGAATTTGAATTCTCGAAGAAAGAAGATAACAATGCAATGACAACGACAACATGGTCAATAGGAAGAAGTGAACTTAAGGACCATATTTTGGCTCGTTTGGGCTACAAACGTATGAATCATAGAGTTGCGCCTGGATTATATTCCATTGGACATCCGGGACCTGAATCACCAGTTTTTGTCACGGCAAACTATACACTCAGTTTTGATTCATTAAGATCTTCGTTGATAAACGTTGACGGCTACATTTTGGTACTTGACACTGGGGGCGTGAACGTATGGTGTGCGGCGGGGAAGGGTACCTTCTCTACAACTGAATTGGTGGATAGAATAGCGGCAGTTAAGCTCGAGACCGTAGTAAGTCATAAAACATTAATTTTGCCTCAGCTTAGTGCTCCTGGTGTTAACGCTTTTGAAGTCCAAAAAAGGTCTGGTTTCAAGGTAGAATACGGGCCTGTTCGGGCAAAAGATGTTCCAGAATTTCTCAGGATTGGCAAAGCAACTCCTGAAATGCGCCAAGTACGCTTTGATTTGGTTGATCGCTTGGCGCTCATATTGGTCGAGTTAACTCACTTGGCTTTGCCGCTAGCAGTTGTAGCGGTGATATTTGGTTTGATTGGAGGATATTTGTCTGCTGGAGCGGTTGCTGTAGCTGTACTTTCAGGTGTTGTGCTGTTTCCGATTTTGTTGCCTTGGCTTCCGACTAAGGACTTCAGCTCCAAAGGTTTCATATTAGGAATACTTACTGCGTTGCCTTTCGTTGTTCTGACTTTAATTGGCAACGGAAACGCATCGATTTGGTTGCGTTTGGCAAATGCTTTGACGTTTGAGTTGCTCATGCCTCCTGTCACGGCCTACATTGCTTTGAACTTCACTGGTTCAACCACATTTACCTCTAGAAGCGGCGTTAAAAGAGAGATCTTCAGGTATATTCCTGTGATAGCGAGTAGTCTTGTGTTGGGAACAATTTTGTTAGTTGTGATAATAATTATCCACTATGTGAGGTGAATTAATGTTTAACTCATATGTCAAGAACACGCTACATTATGATGAGGTTAAGTGCATTAACTGTGGAATGTGCAGCGTCGTCTGTCCTCACGGAGTATTTGCCAATGGTGAGAAAAGGGCTGTTCTTAGGAAACGTGCATCGTGTATGGAATGTGGAGCATGCCAGCTAAACTGCCCTAGTGGCGCAATCACCGTTGACAGTGGCGTAGGTTGTGCAGCAGCCATGATAATGGTGGCGTTGAAAGGCAAAAAAATGGAAGATACAGAATGTAAATGTGACAGCTAATTGTTTTTTGTGATTAATACATCGGTATATAAGTAGAGCTTCTCGAACTATAGCACAAAAAAACGCGCTCACGCTGGAGACTCGCAAGAGTAGGGAAATTAGTAGCAAACTAAAAAAGTGTAGGGCGCGACGATGAAGTAGGATGCTAGCTTTTAGTGCGTGTCCACCAGGATTAGCGCGCGTTAAGTGTATTTATGTTGAACGGGTAAACAATAATATTTATTAAGACTCGATATTAAAGATACAGGTTGAACAAAATGAAGATCTCTAGTGGCCAAAGCATTGTCAATTGGCTTTTAAGTTTAATCATGCAGGTAACCGAAACTGGGTGATAAAGAACGATGGACTATGTTAGAGGAAGCGAAAACGACAATTGGCATTGGTGCAAAAACTGCACGCAATATCCCATGTACATCTACCAAAAGACCTCTAAAGAACCTTCCTCAAACCTCTGCGAGCAGTGTAAAACAAAGGAATACAACGGAAATTGCCAATGCGTAGAGTTGAATGAATACTCCAAATGTCTCAGCTAAGAAAATGGAGTGATTCTGCTATGATATATTGGACACCTTGTGTGAGATGAATGTCAGAAAGCGAATTTTGTCCGAACTTTAATGCTTCTATTAGATATGTGGATGGTTTGAACGGAACTGCTGCTGAGAGAATTCTGAGCGAAGGCTCTTTGCAGCAACATTGGGTCAAAAGGGCTATCGCCATTTTGATCGACTCAATTATTATTGGTATAGCGACTGCAATCTTGGGGCTCTTGACCGACATATGGGGGATTTTCAATTGGATAGCTCTTCCATTTGTGATGGGGTTAATATTCGTTCTTTACTTCACTATGACAGAGTCCATTTATGGTTATACTATGGGAAAAAGAATTGTCAACCTAAAAGTGGTAAAGGCAAATGGGAAAAAGCCCAGTTTGGAAAGCGCTTTTAAAAGAAACATCAGCAAAATTCACTTCCTTATCTTGCTTTTGGACACTCTCGGCGGTTTTTTCACCTCGAAAGACAATCATCAAAGATACATCGATCAAATCGCAAATACTACTGTTGTTTGAGCACGCTTTGTTAATGGTCTTTCTCCATGTTTTTTGTTAGTTTTTAATTTTCTTTATCAATTCCCTTCATTCTTTTCTTCATTATTAAATTCTTATTGCTCTCTTTCAAATTTTTAATTCTATTCGGGGGGAATTTGTGGCAAGCGTGGGTTTCACCTTATGAGGAAAAAAGTGTGTTTGCCTAGCACCACAATCATTAACTTTTTTTTGATATCCGCATTTGTGCCATAAGAAAGTGTGATTCTAGCGATTGATCTTATTGGGATTTGCGTATACAAAAAATTAGGGAAGGTTTTTAGTTTAGCGTTGATTCTATTTCTTCGCCAGTTTTATTTCCATCGTTGAAACCATTCTTGACCTTTTATCGCCTTCTCTCGGGGGCATCTCTTCTGTTCCGATGCCTATGGCTATTACTTTTAGGTCTTTCATGAAACGGTTGGTTGTTATTTCAGCCACGTCCACAGCAGTGGTTATTGATCTACCTCTGGCTTTAAGCATAATTTCATTAATAGTGCCTGAAGACATTGCAGTGATAACCGCCATGACATAGCTCATGGGTGGTTTGCTTCCGATGAAGATGACCTCTGGTTTTTTCTCCGCCGGTTTACCGGTCGGTTTCTTTGGTTCCTCAGCGACTATTTTATCTGCGGCTTTTTCTGTGTTCTCGACTTTTTTTTCCGTTTCTTCTGCTTTTTCGGCTACAGTTTTCGGGTTTGTTTCTTCTGTCATTTTTTTCACTCCTTTTTGTTGTTGACTTGAGTCCACGCAATATTCCGCGTCCAAGTAGACACTGAACATCAATTATCCTTTCACAAACAAACTAATAAATGCTGTAAGAACACTGCGTTTTAGCTGTGTTCTTGCGTTACATATTTCCGCAGGGGCAAGCAGAAATGAACTTGTTTCTTGTACTCTATGAATTCTCGCCCCAGTTTCTTTTCAAGCCTTTTTGTTTCTCGTGAAGCTGAAACCGCTAGAAAGGACAGAATATACGCCAAAGCCAAACTCGCAGGCAAAACCAGATACAAACTCATGTGCGAAATAGCGGTTAATGTTAATCCTGAAACGAAAAGATAAACGCCAGCGTAGAGTGGGTGTCGTACATATGAGTAAATGCCGTGGGCAACTAGTTTGGGGGCGTCGATGCAGAATCCTGCCCAAGTATGGTGTGTTGAAAGATCCCATTTTGCTTTTACCACGAGCGCTGTGCCTATAAAAGTCAAACCAAAACTGAATAAGTCAACTGGTGTTAACTCATTTAAAGTTATGAGTGTGTAAGAGTAAACAAATAATGGAATCAGAAGAAGCAGCTTTAGTACATAGGTCCATTTCTCATTGATTAGAGGAACCATGCCTGCTTTTCTCTTGAAATCAGAGATAAAGACGCCGAAAGTAACGGCTACAATTGCTTGGCAAAACTGGAAAGCAAAGACATGTTCCATGCTGCAAATCGCCTTTCTAACAAGAAGTGCTGCTCTGCTATTTAAGAATGCAGAATGGTTTATCAAAATTTCATTAAGCGATTTTCAATAGTGATTTTTAATTCTCAAAGCTTTTCTTCAAAAGAGAGCTGTATGTAAAATGATTCAGATGCCAAAAAAGTCGCCTAGAAAAAGAGTCAATATCAAAGGCCATTATTACCGAGTCAGACAACGTTCGACAAAAAAGGGCAAAAAAGGAACAATAATGGGCAAATGGAAGTAGCGACTGATTTTTAGTTCTGTTGCTTCCTTATTCGTCAGCTTTGCTAATTTAGATTGGGTCAAGTTCGCCGTGCTACTCTATTAGCAGAATCAACACCATTACGGCAACACCAAGAACAATGGATACCACCTGCAGCGTTGCTTTTTTCACGTCTGGTTCGTCTTTGCGAAGTTCAGGAATCAAGTCTGAACCTGCAATGTAGATGAAATTGCCAGCCGCGAATGGTATCAAAAGTGGAATAAACCCTTCTAAAGTATTACCCGCAACGAATGCAATGACAGCTCCGAGTATTGCTGTTAACGCCGTCAAGAGATTGAACCAAACGGCTTTTTTCTTGTTGAAACCACCCTGAATTAGAACGCCGAAATCTCCGAGTTCCTGCGGAATCTCATGGAATACCACTGCAAGTGTTGTAGATACCCCTATGGGGATGCTCACCAAATAGCTGCCACCTACTATCAGTCCGTCTATAAGGTTGTGCACCGCATCTCCGAACAGGTTCATGTACGCGAAAGAATGAGGGTGCTCACTTGAGGTTGGTATGTGGCAGTGTCTCCACTGAAGGAACTTTTCTACAACAAAAGAAAAGAGAATTCCCAACAGAATCAGTAGCGAGACGGAGATTCCGAAACCGCCTCCTTCTATTGCCTCAGGGATAAGATGGATAAACGCGTCCCCGAACAGTCCACCCACAGAAAAACTGACCAAGTAAAGGAGTATTCTTTCCAGCTGTTTGTCTTTCATCCACAAAACTAGCACGCCTGTTAGGGAGGCTGCGCTGATAAGCAATACACTTGCTATGCCTAGTATCCACCTGATCATGTGTTATTCCTACTTCTTGTAGCCTGAACATGTTTATTAATTCTTCCATATTTTTTAATAAAACTTTATAAGTTTAAAATCGAATTCTTAATAACTATGAGCATCATAAGCCTCTCAATCCCGAAAAGCCTGCTGGAAAAAGTTGACCATTACATTAAAGAACAAGGCTTCGCAAACCGCTCCGAAATAATCAGACAGGCTCTAAGAGCCTACATGTCTGAAAGCAGAAGCCTGAGCGAACTCCGAGGAAAAACAGCTGCAATAATAGCAATCGTTTACCGACGAGAAGCTAAAAGAGATCAAATAACAGATGTTCAACACAAATTTGGTTCTGTGGTCTTAACATTTCTCCACACACATATAGAAGAAGGAAGTTGTATAGAAATCATAGTGGCCAGAGGAGACGCTAAAGTAATAAAAGCGTTAATCGAAGCCTTGAAAGTCAACGAACAGATATCCGAGGTTAAAGTAACCATACTAAACTAGCGTTTTTCACGCAAGACTTTAGGAATATAAGCGCACCTCGGATCTGACTCCAACACATCACCAGTGTAGAACTCTGCTGCGGTACGGCATCCTCCGCATATTTCCCGGTATTGGCAGACTCCGCACTTACCCTTCAGGTTGTTTTTGTCCCTGACTTTCGAGAAAAAATCAGACCCCTGTAGTTCATCCCAAATCGTCTGAAGCGATTTCTCCTTAACGTTCCCGAACCTGTGAACATCGTTGAAACTGCAAGGAATGGCGTCTCCATTTTCCGCGATGCTCATGAACTTGCCGAAGAAGCACCTACCCAAAAAGAAATGATTAAACCACTCTTCAAAATCAGTTAGCCCCCTCTGCTTAGCTATGCGGGCGAAGAACGGGCAGTAAACGTTGATTTCCGGCTTCCCCTTATACTTTGCACGCAAATCGTAGAGCGTGTTCCAAGCCCACTCATACTGCTGCGGCGACGGGTCAGCCTTCAAACTGTTTTCGTCTCTGCTGTACGGAATAAAACTATGATAGATAACCCATCTCGCCTTATATTTCTCCGCCAAGTCAAGCACATTCGTAAAATCATCAACGTTAACATTCGTACCTACACCACTAACATTGGCAACCGTGTACACCAGACAGTTCAGTAGTCCTGCGCCTGACAGCCTCTCAATGGCTGAAACAGCTTTCGAATGTGAACCTTTCCCCCGAATCAAGTCGTTTGTCTTTTCTGCGCCGTCAATGCTTACTGACACGCGAACTTCACTCTTAACAATGTTCTCAAAGGCTTTGTCGTCAAGAAGATGGCCGTCGGTTATAATGCTTGCGTCTAAGCCAGTTTTCTTAGCGTACAGTATTATGTCGAAAAGGTCTTTGCGCAGAAGTGGTTCTCCGCCACTTATCCCAAGAAAGGTTGCCCCGAAATCGTGTATTTGGTCTACAATTCGCATGGCGCTTCGAGTGTCCACTTCATCTGGAAACGGAGGTTTACCTGCAGAAGCACAATGCGCGCAGTTGCTGTCGCACGCGAAAGTGCATCGCCAAGGCAAAATGTACAAAGGTCCTTTACCTTTCAACGAATCAAACTCCAATAAACTTCTGGAAAAATGCTATTTAACCCTTCATGAAAAGGAAGGGAAAACGCTTGTTTCAGCTGGGTCTTCAGATTTTGTAGAGGTTTCCAACGCTGTTCGATACGAAAGCCTCAGGAAACGTCTTAGCTATGGCACACATCGCTTTCCACCCCGTGCAATGCGAAGGCGCAATCAACTTGGGGTTTATCCGGTGCAGTTCTTCGATAGTTGGCTGGATTCTGTTTTCGAAGGTTTTTCCGGCAAGGTGAAAACCCCCCATCACGGCGTATACTCTTTCCGTTCCTGTTATCTGCTGAGCATACGTAACCGTGTTGATTATACCTGCATGGGCACAGCCCGATAAGACGACTAAGCCTCTTTCTTTGATGTTGACTACGACTGCACGTTCATCCATCATTAGAGGGTCAGATCTCCACGAATCCTTCACTAACGCTTTGTGTTGCGGATAGCCTGTTTCAAAACTTGTTTTTCGCTGAATCTCGCCAGTCACGCAAACCATGTCATCCGCCACTAGCGAAGGCTTTTTAGTGGTAACGAGTTGGGCTGGTCTTAACTGCTTTTCAATTGGGAACTCTGGGTATTGTCGAACTGTTCCCTTCGCGTTAGCCGACCCTCTAGTCTTGAACATGTTCTCGTGGACAATTATGGGCAAATCCACTTTGCCGACCGCTTTAACTGCGGATATGAGCCCGCCGAAATGATCGTAGTGCCCATGAGATATAACAATACACTCCACCTCGCTCAGATTTATGCCCATACGCTCCACGTTTTCCACCATTCCATTAGGGCTTCCACCGGTGTCAAATAAAACACAACTTGCTTTGTCTCTACTGAAAACTCTAATAAGCACTGAAAACCCGTGCTCAGCAAAAGGCAAGTTTACGTGCGCCTTGCCCCATTCTTTGATGTCACGCCCCCATCTCCATTGTCTAAATGACTTGACGTTTTGATTGTTGACGGCGGATAGGAAATCAACAGAGTTATCTATTAAGCTAAGTATCTCTACCCTATCCGCTTCCTTAACTTCGAATTTCTGTTTTTGCTTCTCGCTTGCTACACGCATATGAATGCTCCTCTTCTAAACTGTGCCAGAGTTTTCCTTCAACCAGTTAACTTCAGGTTCTTAACAACTGTGTTGGCAAAAAGCCTTAAGCCACTCGTGTCTGGCAATCCTCCAAAGAAAAGCATGAAGTACGTTACACCCAAACTCGTGTAACGCCGTATTTCTTGCCTGCACTCATCTGGAGTGGCTACGAAATTAAGTTTCTTGAAGTCCTCCAAGGAAACACTCTTCGGCTTGCACTGTGTAACTTTTTTTTCCAGTTCTTTTCGATCTGGTACAACGAACATTTGTCCGCCAAGCCAACATGACTTCTCTATTTCGTGAAAGTCTCTGCCCAAGGCTCTGCAATGACTTTCCAGAATATCTAGTTTATGCTTGTAAAGTTCAAAGGAGGGGACATATCCCCAGTCGCATCGGTCTGCATATTGTGCCGTCACTTTCAAAGTTAGTTTTCCACCGCCTCCAATCGTTATGGGCGGATGTGGCTTCTGCACGGGCTTCGGCTCACACACCGCTTCGCGTGTCCTGTAATATTTTCCTTGATAGCTTGTCTTCTTTTCTGTCCACATTTTCTTTATTATTTCCACGGCTTCTTTCAATCGGTCTACTCTGGGCTGTGCTTTGAGAAACGGTATTCCATAAGCTTCATGCTCGTTTTCTTGTACTCCTGCACCGATGCCGAACTCTAGCCTGCCGTTTGATATGACATCATGTGTGGCAGACATCTTAGCTAGCAAAGCTGGGTTTCTGAAGGAGTTGCATAGCACCATAGTACCCAGCCTTATCTTCGAGGTTAGAGATGAAAGTGCTGAGAGTGTTGTCCAGCACTCAAGGACGGGACTTTTTTCAAACATCAGGTGATCATCTAGCCACACAGAATCGTATCCTAACAGTTCACATTCCATTACAATATCCCTAACGCGGTCAAAGGGTGATGAGGCGTTTTTCTCTCCAATTTCAAACGCGTAGAAGGGAAGGAAAACACCGAATTTTATTTTCCCCAAGTTATTTCATCCTTAGATCTATTATGGCGCTATTAGTATGATGATATAAATGATTACTAGACTATAATAGGTACGGCTTTAGAACATTGCAGTTAGACCGATAACATGAGATGGAATCAGACATGGGCGTGTTGATAATTGGAAGAAATGATTGTAACTGAAAAGTTGACAAAGCGATATGGGGCTATCACGGCACTTGGAGATTTGGATTTAAAGGTGCATGCTGGCGAAATATTTGGTTTCTTAGGACCCAATGGAGCAGGTAAAACTACCACTATCCAGGTTCTGACCACTTTGACCAAGCCAACTTCGGGTTACGCGTCAGTAGACGGTTTTGACGTTGTAAAGGAACCTGAGAAGGTGAAAGAAGTGATTGGTGTGGTGCAGCAGCATGTGAGTTTGGACCGTGATTTGACTGTAAGGGAAAATATGGAGTTTCGTGCTCGTTTACATCATTTGAGTTCATCTGAACGCAAGAAACGAATCGATGAGTTGCTTGATTATATAGGTCTCACTGAAGAAGCGGACCGAATAATAAACGATCTTTCAGGAGGGATGAAGAAACGAGCTATGATTATCGGTTCTTTGTTGCATACACCTAAAATGCTTTTTCTTGATGAGCCAACTGTGGGATTGGACGCTCAAACCCGGCGTCGTTTGTGGGATTCAATACGCCGCTTGCACCTTGATGGTACTACAATTTTCCTAACTACTCACTATATTGAAGAGGCAGAAGCATTGTGCCAGCGTGTAGGCATATTGCATCAGGGCCACTTGATTGATCTTGGTAAGCCCTTGGAGTTACGTCAAAGACTAGGCTTAGTCACTGTGGAGACTCTTGTGAACAATAGAGAAACTCGCTACCAGTATTTTGCTGATAGAGTGGCAGCGACAAGCTATGTTCAGAATTTACCTCCGGATGCTAAAACCATTATTATACGGGATTCAAACTTGGAAGATGTTTTTGTCGAATTAACTGGACGAAAGGTAGGTAATGACTGAATGATAACCATGCTTCGGGATATCTACTCAGTTTTATGGGTAGATCTTAGATTTTTGAGGCGCCATTGGCTGCGGACACTTGGCACTAGTCTTGTCAATCCTGTTCTTTACCTCGTAGCTTTTGGCTATGGTTTGGGGGGCGGAATTAGTTTTGATGGTTACAGCTACCTTGCGTTTGTTATGCCTGGAATAATTGCGCTTACTGCTATGTCAAGTAGTTATGGTGGCGCCGGGCTGAAGCTACATGTAGATCGTCTTTTCTATAGGTGCTTCGATGAATATTTGCTGTCTCCGATAAGCCTCTTTTCGCTAGCCGTCGGCAAAACATTGATAGGCGTAGTACGTGGCCTGATCAGTACCGTCGCCCTATTAGCGGTGGCTTTAGTTATTTCTCCGACGCTGATTGTTAGTCCACTTTTCATGTTAGTCTTGGTTAGCTCCTGCTTTGTCTTTTCCTTCCTTGGAGTCCTCATTGGAATGTGGGCTAAATCACACCAAGATATGACCACGTTCAGCACCTTAGTGATTTTGCCGATGACTTTTCTCAGCGGCACTTTCTTTTCATTAAGCATGCTGCCCGATGCAGTGAAAGCTGTCTTGTACCTATTACCTCTTACTCATTCCAGTGAGTGTTTACGTGCAGCTGCCTTGGGGCAAACGTTTCCTTGGACGTCTTTCTTTGGTCTTCAGATCTTTGGTTTGATTTTCTTTGTGGGGTGCATGTGGCTTCTCAAGCGCGCTAGCGTATAAGAATGCATACTGCTTGCCCAAACAATGTGTTGTTTGGTGAGCAGACACACTTCACTAATTAATTGCTAAGCGGAAATCTATGGTTTCCACACCTTCGATTTCTGAATACAATTCCTTTTTTACTTGCTGTTCTAAAGGGTTGGATACATCATCTTTTTCTCAACAGACCAAACATATAACATAGAAAGTGCCAATACGCGTCCTGGAGTGTAAATGCACTTGAGAAATAAACGTGATTCAATCTCAGCAAAACGTTTGAAAACCACTTAAAACAACTAATAACACAATTCTCACAATGCAATCCAGCAAATAACTTCAATTCAACAAGTAAAAATGGTATTTGGTGCGGTCGCCGGGATTTGAACCCGGGTCGTCAGCGTGGCAGGCTGATGTCCTAGCCAAACTAGACTACGACCGCCTAATTTAGAGCCTAAATTTTGGTTTGTTTTGTGTTCAGTGGTGTTCAATTGTTCAATTGGTTGCTCTTTAAGATTTCCCTGTTTTTCAGTTAGAGCTAGTTGTGTTTCAGTGTATCCTTTGTTTTGCTTGTTGCAGCTAAATTTTGGTTTGCTCCTTGTTGGCTTTATGCCTTGGTAGTGTCTTAGTCTGTAGTGGTTGCATAGCTGCTCGAGGAAGTCTACTTTATGGCAGACTTCATAGGATCTTTTTTATTTCTTCACTGTCTAAGTTTAAGTGGGTCCCTTGGAGCATTCTGAGTATCTAATGACCATTAAAATAAAATGAGGGAGCGTCAAGAAAACAGGTGAAGAAAGTTGTATCTTGTTCTAATCCTTGGTATTAAATATCTTGCTTTCTAAATTAGGAAGGCGTGATCTAAATACGGCTAAACAATCAATTGCCGGTTTATTTTCAATTACCATCCTTTCTGCGTTAATGATTGTTTTTAGTTTTCTCTTTAATGAATATGGTGAGCCAAATATTTCACTTATTTTATTATTTGCAGGTTTACTTTTAGCTGCTGTTTTAGCGGTTATTGTCCTATTAGAAAGGAGTTCTGAAAAGAATAAGTAACTTTCTGCCAAAACTAAGTTGTTCTGTCTTTGGAATGGTTGACTTATAAAAAATTAAAAAGATTAAAGAATAGAGAGGCGAGAGTAGATTCATGATTGCAGTATTAAAAGGAGATCAGAGAGCTGTAGAACCTGCAAGCACTTCCCTCCTTGGTCGCGTTCTGCTCCTTTTCGCTTATATAAATAGTTACAGGATTATTTCAAAATCTTATGCTGATTGTTATGAATAATCTAGATTGTTTATTAAGTGAAGTAAAATGTTTTAGCCTACCTCACGAATCTGTTCAACAGTTAGAAACTGAAATCAAGTGATTAAAATGGTGGAGTACGTTAGGGGTAGTAAAATTGATAAGTGGCATTGGTTTAAGAACTTCACACAATATCCAATGTACCTTTATCAGAAGACTTCTGTTGAACCGCCTTCTGACCTTTGTGAACAGTGTAAAAGACTAGAGGAAAAAAGAGATTACAGATTCTTGGTTGCAAGCAGCTTGTTTAGGTAGATTTGAGGTAAAACAAAATGACTAATCTTTGGAGTATTAGAGCAGAGTTAAAGTTTGATGGACATGTGAGACGGGTTCATTATAAAATAAACAAGGTAAGGGAATACGCTTATCCGTCTTTGGACACCATCTTTTTGTGGTGTAAAGATGCCTGTGAAAAACTGCTTTTAGAGTTGAAGGAGAAAAAAGCAAATGAAAAAGATTTAGAACACGTAGAAAAAGAAATCGAGTTTCTGAATGAGTATCAAATAGATTGGAAAGCAAAGCATGGGAAAAAGCTTAAGGGAGTAGGCTAATTTCGATTTTAACGGTAATCGCGTTCACTTATGCCATTAGCTCTTTTTGATCTTCAACCTCAAGGGAATGCTCAGTAAAGAATTGACTCAGGAATCCTGCCCTGCAACAAATAAGCATAGTCAGTCATCATTTACTGTTTATGCAGAAATGTGGCAGGCTGATTTCCTATCCAAACTACTGCAACCGGTTTAACATTAGATCGCGTATCCTTCGCTACCATATCTTAAATAGTATTATGTTTCTGTGAGTAACACTTGCATTGTTTCTTGAATGATTCTATAGTTTTGTATATGGAACAGATGGCTTTTGCAGTTGCAGTCCGAGCAGCCGAAACCATTTACTGGTTTGTGTCGTTCGCCGATAGTCTTGGCGGTTTTGCATTCTTCAGATTTACTCGCTTCTTTGAAGAACACTTTCACAATTTTTACTTCACTGTTGTTCAGTAGGTAGTCTATGTGCTAAAACTTTCTTTTTTCGTTTCTTAGGTGACGTTTTATTCGCTGTTTCATGCTAGTTTGCGCGGATCCAACGTAAGCATACAAGCCTTTAGCGAAAGCTATTCTACCTATCGCACCTACATTCACTTTTATGCCTTCGCCTACTCGAATGATTAATACATAGATACCAGAAAAACCTTTTTTCACAGTTCTGTGACTTTCACGCAAAAAACCACCTTAACCAGTTCTTTACGATTATGACCTGATAAAGAATTCTCTGACATAAAATCCTGCGTGAAAAGTATCTGAACAGCGAACATTTCAAGACTGTTATGCTCACGGAGGTTATTCCCTTTCCTTAATATAGGTTCAACAAAAGCTGAGTTGCTATATGAGCTTTAGAACTAGTGCGTTTTGCTGAGAAATTATGTTGCATTACCAGAGTTCTTTCAGTGAATCCCCTAGCGCGTCAAAATCTTTTATTATGATGTCTGAGTGTATTTCAATCCATGGGCTTAGGCTTTCCATTTCAGAAACTACTATGACTTTCTTTCCTTTGCGTTTAGCGTAAAAAAGTTCCATACATGCTCCCGCAGAAAGTTTGGGCAAATAAACAATCATGATATCACAGCGTTCAGCATCCTCTAAGTCTCTTTGAACAAAACCGGAGGCAGGAACATTGGGCCACCACCACTGCTCGTCGCCCTTATAGAGGGTTTTTTCACGGTGCCACGGGTCAATCACGTCAAAGCCCATTTTTTCGCAGATTTCAGTGATTGTTTTTCTGTAGCCTTGATCGGTTTCCATGCCCAGAATGGGGCCTGAGATGAAGGCTTTCTTTTTCATGGCTCTTCGCACACGCTTAGTATTTCACGCTGAGTAATAACAATATAGCTAATCTTGCAAGCTCGAATATGTCTGGTAGCAAGGTAAATGGTCCTAGCCTAAAAGCTTTGAAACCAAAAACACATGAATAACGGATCTACAGTACAAGCCCTAAATGGGAAAACTAAGGAGAATAATAATTAGCCCAAAGGTGAATTGTGACCACGTCTTCCTGTATATGTCGATGTAGGTGGTTAACAGGAAGGCTAACAATTCAACATTAACATTGGAAATAACGGTCTGCAATATCCAAAAAATACAAACGAGAAGGGAGATGACAAAAATAACAACACAAAGAGTCTGCCATTCTCTGAAACTGCAGTCGCAACAAAAAGAACCTTCTTCCTCGTTCCGCTCTCTCTTTGATTGTTCCCTTTTATTATTATGGTTTACAAAGGTAAATTAATTGGACTAATTAACAAGAGAAATGGAAATTTTTCAAGACTGAGAGAAATAATTACAAAAATAAGTTGCAGTTATTTATGCTAGTCCCAGAAGCTTCAGCATTTTCTCAGGGTTATTCGTTGGAGGCATGCACGTCTCTCCACGGCAAACGTAAGCCGTGGCTAACCCATCGATTCTCTCGTAGCCCAAACCAGCCCTCTCAGGCAACCGCAATGACACTGCCAGATTCTGCAGATAGCCAACTTTCAAGGCACCGAGCATTTTTCGCATGCTGGGTTCTTGGGGGGCGCCTACTATAATGACGTTGTAGGAGGGTCCAAGAGCAAAGTCCACGCCTAGAAGCATGAATGTGTGCGCTGTAGACGCCCTCTTTACCTCCTCAGAAAACACCCTTATTATTTGGCTGGCGAAATCTCTATACTTTGCTTCTCCAGTTAAAAGTGACAAACGCAACAGGTTCATCAACGCCACGGAATTGCCTGAAGGCAGCGCTCCATCATACACTTGTTTTCTTCTAGGCATCACGTTATCCGAGCCCTTCGCCGTGAAGTAGAAACCGCCATCGACGCTGTCCCAAAACCTAAAAACCATAATCTCGGTTAAATCCACCGCCGCCCGCAAGTAACCCTCTTCAAAGCTCGCCTCATAGATTTCCAACAAGCCCCAAACCAGAAAAGCGTAATCGTCAAGAAACCCCTCTATCGCCCTTTCTCCTTTCGCGTACCTATGATAAATCGTTCCATTTGCATCCCTCATCTTCTCCAAGATGAAACCACACGCTTTTACTGCGGCTTGCAGGTACCGTGGCTCGCCGAAAACGCTACCGGCTTTGGCCAAAGCGGCAATCATCAATCCGTTCCAATCCACCAAAATCTTGTCATCCTTCGCTGGGTGAACTCGTTTTTCTCTGGCTTTAAATAATAGGTTTTCAATTTTTCCCAGCCTAAGAATAAGCTCTTCGATAGTCAATTGCGATTCTAAGGCAACTTGCTCCAGAGTTTTTGCGAAGTGAAGTATGTTTTCACCTTTTCCTTTTAGGCTGGCCTCAGTGTAGTTGCCTTCAGTTTTGACGCCGAAAAGTTTGACAGCCAAGTTGGCAAATTCAGGTGGCAAGGTTTTTCTGATTTCCTTTTCCGTCCACAGGTAGAATTTACCTTCTTCGCCTTCGCTGTCTGCATCTTCCGCCGCGTAGAAGCCACCCTCAGGCGAAGCTAAATCTCTGAGCACGTATTCCAAAGCTTCCTTGGCCGTTACCTTGAATTTACCCGCTCCTGTGGCTTGAAAAGCTTCCGTGTAAGCCAGTGTCAGCAAAGCTTGGTCATACAGCATCTTTTCGAAATGTGGAATCAGCCAAGTTGCGTCCGTTGAATACCTGTGGAAGCCGTAGCCTACTTGATCAAAAATGCCGCCTGTTCGCATAGCTCGCAAGGTTTTCTCAACCATCACTAACGCGTTTTTTTCCTTGGTTCGGCTCCAGTACCTCAGCAGGAAAAGCAGGTTATGCGGTGTGGGAAACTTTGGAGCGGGTCCAAATCCACCGTTCTTCTCGTCAAAGCTTAGGGAAAATTTATTGTAAGCCTCGTCCAGAACGTCTTTTCCCAACTCTTCACTCTGTGTCCTTTTTTCGAGAACCTCTATTCTGCGTTTGATGTCTTTTCCCAAGTTTTCCAATTCGGATCTGCGTTTTTTCCAGATTTCTTCAATCTGAGGAATTAGGTCAACTAATCCTGCCAAACCGAACCTGCTGTTTTTGGGGATGTAGCTGGTTGCGAAGAAAGGGTTTTTGTCAGGTGTCATTATAACGTTAAGTGGCCAGCCGCAGCTTCTGCCTATCATCTGACACACTGTCATATAAGCGCGGTCAAGGTCGGGTCTTTCTTCTCTGTCAACTTTTATGCAAACGAACGCCTTATTCATCAATTTGGCTACTTGTTCGTCGTCAAAGCTTTCCTTTTCCATAACGTGACACCAGTGACATGCTGAGTAGCCTACGGAAACAAGAACTGGCTTATCTCGTGCTCTAGCTACCTCAAAAGCCTCTTCGCCCCATGGATACCAATCTACAGGGTTGTAAGCATGCTGAATTAGATACGGACTCTTTTCGTTTATGAGCCTATTTGGTTTCCTTTCTCTTTCTTGTTCGCCCTGCATAAAAACACACTTACCTAATAATTGGCGTGTGCCTCTTTTATTAAGAGTCCGCAAATCGCGCCCCCCAAGAAATTGCTGATCCCTGTAGCCTATTGGTCGTTTCAGTCGGTATTTTTATAAGTGGATTGCTTGAAGTAAATTTCCATGCAAGCTGAAATAGGGATAATAGGTGGAACGGGTCTATACGATCCCCAACTGCTTAAGAACGTCGAGGAAGTAAACGTGGAAACGCCGTATGGTGCGACTTCTGGCGCAATTACAGTAGGCGATTTAGCGGGTAGGCATGTGGCGTTTTTACCGCGGCACGGAAAGAAGCACACGATAAGACCGACCGACGTCAATTCGCGTGCTAACATTTTTGCTTTGAAGAAGCTTGGTGTTAAGCGGATTCTTGCGCCTTCAGCCGTCGGCTCTTTAAAGGAGGATTACAAGCCAGGCGATGTCGTGTTTGCTGACCAGTTCATTGACCGAACCACCAAGCGGGAGCCGTCGTTTTACACGGGTAATAAAGTGTGTCACATATCGGTGGCTGAACCGATGTGCCCTGAAATGAGGCAGACGCTTATTGCTGTAACTAAAGACTTGGGTATAAGCGCGCACTCCAATGGAACATACGTTTGCATTGAAGGACCGCGCTTCTCAACTAAAGCCGAGTCAAGACTTTTCAGGAGCTGGGATGCAGACATAATTGGCATGACGCTTGTCCCTGAGTGCGTTCTAGCACGCGAAGCTGAATTGTGCTACGCTTCAATATCAACAATCACAGACTACGACGTTTGGAAAGACCATGTGGTCAGCGCGGACGAGGTTGTAGCCACTATGAAAGCTAGCGTTGAAAAAGTCAAACGTATAATCTTGGAAGCAGTTGCACGTTTGCCTAAAGAATGCACTTGTGAATGCCAAAACGCTTTGAAGGGCGCGTTCATATGAAGGAGTAAATCGAAATGAAAAAACCTGAAAATTGCCATTTAGACCTCAAGTCAAAAGTGAGGAGAATACCTGAGTTCAAGGGTGTAGTTTTCTGGGATATAACTCCGCTTCTGAAAGACAAAGAATGCTTCAAACAAAGCATCAGATTGTTGGCTGACCATTACAGGGGCAAAGACATAGACGTTATCGTGTCGAACGAAGCTAGAGGCTTCATCGTGGGCGCCGCATTAGCGTATGAACTTGGGGTAGGATTCGTTCCTGTGAGAAAAAAGGGTAAACTGCCATTCAAATGCGTGGACCTTACTTACAAGAAGGAATACGAATGCGATACAATAGAAGTTCACGAAGACGCCATCGAGAAAGGTCAAAAAGTTTTGTTAATTGACGATTTGCTAGCAACAGGCGGAACAATAAAGGCGAACATTGCTTTGGTTGAGAAGCTGGGTGGAGAAGTGGTTGGAATAGGCTTTCTCATAGAACTGAGATATCTTGATGGAAGGAAAACCATCGGAGAAAAATACGAAACATTCTCAATAATCCAATACGCCAACACTGACGGCTGAGTTTTTAGTCTTTGGCTACTCGCGAAATTGACAATTTACTGCAAAAGTGTCCGGAGTGCAGGCTCCAATTTTCAAGTGGTTTAATAAAAAAGTCCTCTCGCAAGAGCCAAGAAAACGTTGAGACTCCATGCTTTCGTGTATGAAAGCTTTTGTGTAATCAGGTCACTATATGCACTATAAGGTTATGTCTAATGAAGCCAGAGCAAGTTAAAGCCTTAACTAAAGCTTTGAACGAACTGAGTGAAAGCTACATTGACGCAATTGGCGCAGTAAAAAGCACTGTTAAAGCTGCTGCGGATACAAAGAAACTCTGGCGGGACGGTAACAAATCCCGACTCATAAAAATCGGAGTATCTTTAATAGTTTTTCCAGAACCTACGCCGATAAGCGAAACTATAGGCGCATGTTTCATAGCTGCTGGGGCAGTTCAAAAGGGTATCAAAAGCAGGGCTATCTATATGGAAGATATAACCAAGACTTTCAAAAATACATTGCGCGATGTTTTGGAAACCAGTCAACATCTGCGGGTTTGACGAAAATTAACATTCCGTTATATATAATAGTTCATGTGGAAAGGTATCGCGACTGATGGCAAAAAATGAGGAGAAAACAGGCTTATTTTACCAGTGTTGAAATGATGCCTGTCTTCTTCTGGAGATGATGCACTGACCCTGATTCAATGCTCATATGATGTCCGTTGTTTGTTCCGATTTTCTGACAAAACAGGTTTAACGAGTTTTCGGTGAAGTTCAGAATTGATTCTCCTTCGGTTGTGAGTTTGTAGATTTTTCGTGGTCTTTCGGTTTTCATGTTCCATTCGCTGGTTACGTGGCCTTTCTTTTCTAGTGTTGCCAGTAGGGGGTAGATGGTGCTTGGTCCGAAGTATACGCCGAAGCTTTTTCGGATTTTCGTGATTATCTGGTAACCATGCATCGGTTGAGTGTTCAATAGCTGTAGAACAATTAGATC
>WOR8_10002392_pt1 | contig 18838 bp, 13 predicted proteins | sample DeeMarSeWOR38_10_FD_19890 | JGI IMG/M metagenome (IMG submission 19890)
CTTCGGCCTCCAGTGCCGACATCAGCTTCGATCTCGAAATAAACGGGATCATTCCCTCCGGCGGCTCAGGCACACTATGGCCCGGTGTCAATCGCATCAATATTCAGGCATTCGATGGTCCAAGAGGCACGGGCAATCTTCTGGAAAGTACATACATAGAAGTTTGGTACGATGACGGTGATGTTTCAAATATCTCCGGTACACTCCCATCCGATACGATTCTGAATGCTGTCTCCGGCCCGTGGCATGTAACCAGCAACCTGATCGTTCCGGCCGGCGTCACACTCACTATTGAACCGGGGACGACTTTATTCTTCGATTTCGGAACAGGTATCGTTGTCCAACAAAGCGGGCGGTTAATTGCCGAGGGCACTGAGAACGAGCGTATCTGGCTCACAAGTGTGCCCGGAAGTGGTTTACGCTGGGATGGAATCCAATTCGACAGGACTATGGAAAACAATCGCCTCCGTTACGTAGATATGGAATACGGCGACGGCCTGGCGCAGTCGATTAAGATCGATCACTCGCAGGTTCTCATCAACAACATGACCTGGGCACGAACGGACAAGAACGTTCTTGAGGTAATTCACCCGTACCTGATTGTAAGTAATTGCGTTTTCCCTGATCAGGATGATGAAGAAGCAATTTACGGCCACGGTCTTGCGGGCGATGAGTACCTGGTTATGCGGGGAAATACTTTTGGACATCCGAGCGGATACCAGGATGTAATCGATTTTGCCGACTGCCAGCTACCGGGACCGATCATACAAATATACGACAATGTCTTCCTCGGTAGCGAGGATGATGGTATCGACCTGGACGCTGCCGATGCTTACATTGAGGGTAATCTGTTCATGAATTTCCTCGGCGGAAGCGGCACGGGTACAGCCAATGCCGTGGCGGCCGATCAGGGTGGTTATTTAACTTTAACACGAAATGTTTTTGTTAATAATGCTAATGCGGTGCTGCTCAAGGGTGACGCTGAAATGCTTGCCGAGAACAATACCTTTGTGGAAAATGCTAATTCCGCGATTAACTTTAACGAGTCGGGCTCTTCAGGTCGTAGTGCCAGTTTGGATGGGAATATTTTCTGGAACAATACTGATGTATTCCAAAACGTTGATGGACAAGTGGAATTGGCAGTAGACCGTTCGATTTTACCGGCCGAGTGGCACTCTTATGGGATTGGGAATATTGACGCCGATCCGGTTTTTGTCGATCCGAATACGAACTTTCGCCTTAAAGCCGGCTCGCCCGCCATCGGCGCCGGCCCCTGCGGACTGGATATGGGCGCCTACGTGCCTGCCGGTGCAGCGATCTGTGGTGAGCCTGATGAAATCACATATCATACAAATGCTACACTTATTGTCGGTGGACCCGGCATAACGCATTACAAATACAATATCAACGGCGAACCATGGAGCGAAGAGCTGGCGGTGGATGTGCCTATTGTTTTGAACAACCTTCTTAACGGCCAGACCTATACCGTTTACGTCATCGGGAAAAATTCCGCCGGCCTTTGGCAAAGCGAAGATGAGCCAACCTCTTCTCGCACGTGGACCATCGACACATCTTATTCAAGCCTGCTAATCAACGAAGTATTGGCGATTAACAGCACGACTCTGGAGAGGGGCGGGAATTTCCCCGACCTTATAGAGCTTTATTACGACGGCCCAACAACGCTGAGTCTATCCGGCATGAGCATCACTGACAATCCGGATGATCCGAGAAAATTTGTCTTTTCGGCAGGAACTTCCATACAACCGGGTGGTTACCTAAGGCTCTATGCTGATTCCGATACAGTCAGCTCCGGCATCCATTTGGGCTTTGCCCTGGGTGGTGACGGCGAGGGCCTCTATCTTTATAACAGCAGTGGTCAGTTGCTCGATTCGGTTGAATTCGGGATGCAGTTGCCTGACTTTTCCATTGGTAGAATCGGGCGAAATGGACAGTGGGCATTGACTGTGCCGACCTTTGGCCGACCGAATGTCGCTCATCTACTTGGCGATCAGAATAAAATCAGGATAAATGAATGGCTCGCCGACGGTTTTGTGCTGTTAGAGGATGATTTTATCGAGCTGTATAATCCTCAGACTTCACCGGTAGATATGAGCGGCTTATATCTGACGGACAATCCTATTACTCAACCTGATAAACATCCGCTTGGCCCGCTGGGCTTCATAGCCGGTAAAGGTTTCGCAGTGTACAGAGTGGACGGCAGCAGTCGGCCCGGTCACGTGGATTTCAGGCTTTCGGCCGACAATGAAATGATAGGGCTGTTTGATGCAGGCCTAAACCAGATTGATATGGTCATCTATGGGCCACAGACCACTGATGTCTCGTACGGCAGGGTGCCCGATGGCAGTGATAATTTTGCTTTCCTGGAACTGCCGACGCCAGGCATTGCCAATCCGCTGATTAGACCGGCAACGGAGGAATTGATTACTATAATACCTGAGGATATCGATAAGCGTGTGCTGGTTCCAACCGAGGATATCGGTGAGGGCTGGAGAACAGAAATCCAATATGATGATTCAACATGGGAACTCTGTACAGGTGGTCACGGTGGGATCGGTTTTGAAAGGACATCCGGTTATCAGGATTTCCTCAGCATTGATTTGCGGGAACAAATGTATGCTACGAACGCTACCTGTTATATCCGCATCCCATTCACCGTCGATGTAGCTGATGTAAGTGGACTCAGTGGGCTAACCTTGAAGGTACGGTATGATGACGGCTTTGTTGCATTTCTAAATGGGGTTGAAGTGACAAGGCGCAATTTTGACGAAACGCCGGCCTGGGATTCGCATGCAAGCGCTAGCCATCCGGATTCGCTCGCTGTGGATTTCGAGGAAGTTGATATCTCCGAATATATCGGAGACCTTGTGCTGGGTGACAATCTGCTTGCAATCCATGGATTGAATACATCGCGAACCAGTTCCGACATGCTTATTAGTGTCGAGCTTGACGGAGTCATAACGACGACAACTGATGATTTCCCATACGCCAATGCCCTGACGCTTCTGAACGGCCTGCGTATAACCGAGCTGATGTATCATGCATCTTCCGGCAACAACTACGACTATGTTGAGTTCTATAATGTCGGTGAGACATCTCTAAATCTTGCCGGCGTTCGCTTGAGCGATGGGATTGACTTTACCTTTGATCAGATGCTGCTCGATCCTGGCCAATATGTTGTGGTTGTCAGAAATCTCACGGCCTTCCAGTCAACTTACGGTACAGGCGTCAACGTGGCGGGCGAATATTCCGGTAACCTGAGTAACGGCGGCGAAAGGATTGTTCTTAGCTTTCCGTTACCGCTGGATGTTGCTATCCTGCGATTTGAGTACAGCGACACATGGTATCCGATAACCGACGGCGACGGCAGCTCGCTGGCGATCAATGATCCGTTTACTCATCCGGCGATGTTGAGTGAACCTGAAAGCTGGCACCCGGCTGCTCCCTCACCAGGCGGGCCATAAAAAGATTGGCTAATGAATTGTAATTGGTGAATGGTGAGCAGTAGCCAGTAACCAATCACCAATCACAAATCACTTGACTTGGCCTTTTGATTGACTAAAATTTTCTGGAGTCTGAATTGGAAGTATTCCACTGGTTTGAATGGAATCACAGGGATGGTTATTTTAGTGGGAATTGATGAAGCTGGTTTTGGACCGCTCCTCGGGCCGTTGGTCGTATCATCGAGCACTTTTTCACTACCACATAATCTCCTTACATCCGACCTTTGGCAGATTTTAAGAAAAAGCATCAGCTACAGCCGTAAAGGACTTGCCGGCAGATTGCTTATTACCGACAGTAAAAAAGCTTACAGTAAGTCTATCGGGATCAAACATCTGCAGCGAACAGTTCTAACGGCGTTGAAATACCTTGGTAAAGAACCGGCGACATTGACAGAGCTTTTAGACATTTTATCTCCGAGCAGCCTTGAGCGGTTACGTGTCTATCCCTGGTACGAAGATATTGAGGAGCATACTGTTTCGATTGATGCGGCTGATAAGAACATTGCCTCGGCGGTGCTGGCCGATGATCTTGGCTCGAACGGTATCGAGTTGCTTGATCTGAAAAGCTGCTGTCTGGACGTTGCGTACTACAACAAAATGGTAGCTGCCGTTAAGAACAAGGCGAATGTTCTATTTAGTGCCACGTGTCGCCTGATCAAGAGTGCCTATGACAACTTTGCGGGTGATGATTTGCAAATCGTCGTCGACAGGCAGGGCGGGCGGGTCCACTATCGAAAAAACCTGCAGCGGATGTTTGACGGTATGGAATTGAAGATTCTCCGGGAAAGCCCGGCGTCCAGCAGCTATGAATTGCAGGCCGGCAACAAAGCGATGCGCGTGCATTTCGTAATAGGCGCCGACAGACGTTTTTTACCGGTATCGCTGGCATCGATGGTCAGCAAATATCTCAGAGAGCTTTTGATAAGTAATTTGAACCGTTATTTTATCGGTTTTAGTACTGATTTAAAACCTACTGCGGGATACTGGAAAGACGGTTTGCGTTTTATCGAGGAGATAAAAACCAATCTGCCTGACGTCCGATTCGACAGCGATCAGTTAATTCGCTCTCGCTGATAAAACCATGCATGATGATTATTGCTGCTGCAATTGTTCGGTTAGAATACGGATGTGACGGTTCTCTTCTTTGATAATTTTGTCGATAGTCTCTTCGCTGGCTGGGTCTCGGGCAAAGTCTTTTAATCCGCGATAGAAGAATATAGCTTCTTTTGATCTTCTAATAGCATCCTTAAAGATTTCCTTAATGTTTTCGTGACCAAGCGGCTCCTTGAGTGAGCCCGGTTTAGTGGCGAATACGGCAAGCCCCGCCATCACATGTGGATTGGACAAGACGTAATTATTAGGATCGAATGTTCCGAATTCGCCGGTTTGTTCGGAGAACCTTTTCCTTCTTTGGGCGAGGATCTTTTCGTGCTTGGCTTTCCACGTAGCCAGTTTGTAGCAGGTGTCGCGAATTTCCATGTCATCGAATAATTCCGCTGTTTTAAGGTAGAACTTAGCGCCGTTATGTTCGATCTTTTCGGCTATTTGGAGAACCTCAAAGACGTTAAATTTAGTCTCCATTACTCCACCTTCACTAAAAAGCCTTATCTTTCCGAATGTCCCATATCTGCTTAACCGACGATTATTATATCCGAAGTTACTTTGGCAAGGTTAATTTTGTCTCAGTAACATCAGGGAGCAAAAGTAAAAATCATAAAAAAAATGCCGGATTCCGCATCACGTACGGAAATATAATTTCTAAGACCACAGGTGGCAGAGCAAAACGCTGCTAAGCCTTAATATCCTTAAAATACCAAATTTGTTCTGCAAGTTCAATCAAATCGGTATAGTTTTTTTAAAAATTATCTGCTGTGGAAATTGCAGTGTAATAGTCTATATTTACGTCTAACCGTCACTTACCCAAGACTCAAGTCTTCATCTGTTGATTTTCAGGACAGCGGCGGCACGGAGCCTGGAGTTCTTAATCGAACAAAGCACTTCGTTGGCCTGTTCTAATGGGAATTCTTCGATTGTGGGGGCTATGGGTATCCTGGCTGCCAAAGGCAGGAATTCTTCCGCATCCCGACGCGTAACATTGGCGACGGATTTTATTTCTTTTTCAAGCCAGAGATATTTGGCGTAATCGAGCGGCGGAACGGGAGTTTCTTTGCGGATGGCGTTGATTATTAACCGGCCGCCTCTTTCCAGCACTCCGAGGGCATCTCGAACACACTCTCCGACCGGCGTGAAATCCATGATTTTATTCAGTTTCTCAGGTGGTTTGTCGCCAGAGCGGCCTGTCCAGATGGCTCCGAGCTTTTTAGCCAATTCAGCATGATTTTCTGTTTTTGTGAAAACAAAGACCGGACTGTTCGGGAATTTGTATTTTATGATCTGAATCACAATGTGTGCTGATGCTCCGAAGCCGAAAAGGCCGATCTTTTGGCCGTCCGTTATATCCGCAAGCCTGAGTGTACGATATCCGATTACACCGGCACATAAAAGCGGGGCTGCCTGTGAATCTGAAAACCACTCGGGGATAGGATAAGCGAAATTCTCGCTTATAACCATAAATTCTGCATAGCCACCATCGGCATCTTTACCAGTCCATTTAGCCTTGGCGCAGAGGTTTTCGTTGCCTGTCCGGCATAAATCACATTCGCTACAACTGGAGAAAAGCCATGTGATTCCCACCCGGTTACCTATTTTATGTTTCGATACGGCTTTGCCCTTATCGGTGATTTTTCCCACAACCTGATGACCGGGAATGATGGGCACTTTTGAGGGCATGAGTCGACCTTCGGCTTCATCGAGGTCGGTATGACAGGCGCCGCAGACCGAGACTTCGACAAGGATTTGATCGTCATTAGGAATCGGAACCGGCACATCAGTTGGTTTTAAGGGCTTTTCTTCAATCGGCGATTGTGTATCTAAAATCATCGCCCTCATTGTGATGTTTCCTGCTCAAGCCGGCTTTCAAAAACTTCGTAACTGTCAGTGCCGAAAAGACAAAAGACAACCTTTTCCAGGCCGGTTTGGCCTTTAAGGTAATCGATGGTTGTTTTGAGCATGATTTCGGCGCACCGCCTGATGGGGAAGCCGAAAATTCCCGTGCTGATTGCCGGGAAAGAAATGCTCTTTAGATTATTTTCGTCGGCTACTTTAAGCGAGGTAAGCGTTGCGTTCTTCAGTTTTTGGTCCTCGTCGCCTTCGCCCATCCGAGGCCCTACGGCATGAATTACATGCTTGGCTTTTAAGTTCCCGCCGGTTGTGATTACAGCGCCACCTACAAACGTCCCGCCTATTTTGTTGCATTCGGCCTGGATTTCAGGCCCACCTTTTTTTCTGATGGCTCCAGCGACTCCGCCGCCCATAACCAATTGAGCATTGGCGGCGTTAACGATGGCATCGGTGTCCATTTCAGTCAGGTCGCCGTCCAGAAGCTCCAGCAAGCGATTATTTATCTTTACTTTCATTCTGATCGGCTATTTATTAAAAAATTCTACTTCTGTCCGTAATAAACTTATCCACCTTATCCATGAGCACTCCTTGCCCCGACTTTTTTGCTTTGTCTCTGGTGTTTTTCTCAGGCAGAGGTTCCTTCTCATTCGATTTGGTTTCGGATTCGGTCTTGAAATTTACTATTTCCTGAGTTGCCTGAGCTTTGATTATTGCTAATTCTTCAGCGTAAAATTCAATCTTTTGTTGTAATTCCGCTTCGATCTTTGCCCGTTTTTCCGCTTCGTTCTGGGCCTTTTTTTCCGCTTTAGCTCTTAGCCTGGCTTCGGCTTTTGCTTTGGCTTCGGCTTTGGCTCTTGCTTTAGCCTCAGCTTTTGCCTTTTCTTCAGCCCTGGCTTTGGCTTCGGCGTAAATCCTAATCTTCTCCTGGGCTTCGGCAAGCAATTTAGCTTCCCTTTTATGCCTTGCTTCAATTTCGACTTTCAGCTTCTCTTCAGCTTCGGCTTTGGCCTTGGCATAGGAGCGTATTCTTTCATCGGCTCTTGCCAATGTCTCGCTATAAGGGCTTGTATGTTCTTCAACGTGGCGTTTTACCTGATCATCAGCCTTGGTTTTTATTTGTGTTTTTATGCCTTCTTTTTCTTTTTCACCGGCAATCAACTGAGCTTTGGCTTCAAGTCTTTGTTTTGCATCGGACTCGCTGACGTTCTGTTCGCCGGGTTTGAAAAACAACGGTTCTACAAACTTCACAGCGATGCGGCTCACTTTGCTGGTAAGATTTTCAACCCTGCATACACGTCCGATGCGATTGAAAAATACAGTATCGAAAGAATCATCAGAGTCGAAATATGGTACGCCGAAGTTTGTTGTTATGAATTGATCCGGTTTAGGACAGTCTTTGTCGGCGCGGCAAAGAATTGACATACCTTTGCTGGACAGATCAATCATCTGGGCGGAGAGAGGTTTTTGCTTCAGTTTAGAGGTGAACCGGGTGTGCCAACGATAACGTAATCTCTTTTCGGCTCTTTTCTCCCTGACTTTTCCCATCCTTAGTACCGTATAATCATTTCTTCCGTCCGGGTTGGAATAGTGACTAAAAACTAAAAAGTAAAAATAGCCTAAATACAACTATAGGTCAAGATAAAAATCCGCCGGATGATTTCACTTTATTTGCATCTTCCCTGCTGGAATTAACGGTCGATATTGAAGATTGTCTTTTAGCTGGCATACTGCGCCTTAAGGCGCCCTTAGGGAAAATGAAGCTTGGGGATGGTTTTTCCTCCACATCATTCCTTAAGCCTACAGCTTTAAGGTTGCCGCACACCAGAGTGCCGCTTTATTGCTCAACATTCAAATTCGATTTTGCCGATAAAATATATGCGGGCGATGAGAAGCATTTAATAATACACGAGAGGCTTGATAGATAATGTTTGATCCGGAATGTCAGAATATAGAATGCCCACAATGCTTTCTTGGGAAAATATATTTTGACCGTGAAATCGGTTACTACTGTATGTATTGCGGTGACCAGTTCAGTGCTGTGGATATGGAATTTCTAATAGAAAAGAATGCTATAACATCCCGTTCTTTGCAGAAATCAGAAGACAGTCTTAAAAAGCCCGCCCTGGAAATCAAAGAATTGCCCCCTCGCAAGGTCAGAGTGGTCCACACCCGCCATGATGCCATTAAGAGCGAAAAGCCTGATCGGTAAGTTCTTAATTCATGGTAATATACTGTATAATCCCCTCGCGATTTTATTAACGAAAACTCATTCGCTGCTACTCGTTTATGTCATTTCTTGGATGAAAAATACAATGTAATCTTGCTTGTATGATTTGAACCTATTGATTAAAACTTGCGTAATTAGATGTATTGCATTATATTTGCATTTATTTGAAGGAGATGACATGAAGTCCGAAGAGCAAAAATCTCCGGGACGCGAGAAAGACCAGGTCGCTATTGAACTTCTGAGGCAATTGACAAGGAAATTGTGCTCGAACGATATTACAACTGCCAGGCTTGCGGCTTTCAATCTTTCATGGATGCAGGAGGATGGTTTGGCCATTCTTACGCAGGTGTTGCTCGGTGACTTCTCAAGGACATCCAAGAAGGCCGCAGCATACGGACTTAGGAGTATGAAGGGCAGAATGAAAAAGCCGGCTATGGAGGTCCTTACGCAGGGACTCAAACATCGTGATCGCACCACCAAAGCCGCGTGTGCTAAAGCATTGTCTCTGATTAAAGATAAAACTGCAAAAAAAGCTGATTCTTCTGAGAGCCCCATAGCGGACAAACCGGACATACGTCAAGCACAGAAATGAACGAATTAAAAAAGCCCCCGCCTGATATATACAACCACTACGGGGGCTAAGACCAGTAGCATCTGGCATTTAAATTGTAAAAACTATATTTATGTGCCACTAACGTTGCTCAATGTAACGTGTTTTCTGTAGTTTTTCTTCTGGGCAAACCCCTCAATATCCGCAAATTATACCAAAAATCGTATTTGGTAATTTCTGACGGGTGGATTTAAATACAAAATTATTCGCAATGTTTTTGGGATCGAAGCCGGCAGGGGGCTTTAAGGATTATGTATATGTAAAAAGCAGGCCGAGTGGAGGAGAGGGAGTGAACTTAACTCGGCCTGGCCAGGTTCCGTCCTATAATAAATATTACGCTTGGTTCTGAGCCTCTGTTCATGTAAAAAAGGCAGTAAAATGCAGTATTTATTTCTGTTTAGGATTGCTTTCAATAATGCTATAGTATTAAGCATGAAGTGATAAATATGAGTATTTGGGCTTTGCTATATGTTACGGGAGGTAGCCTATGAAACGTAGAGATTTCCTGAAGGCCTCGATTGCTGTCGGCTCGGGATTATTCCTTCCTGGTTCTCGGGTATTGGGAGCAAGTGATGATGTTCGCATTGGTGTTATCGGGATCGGTTCATTCGTCAAAATCGGCGGCAAAGGGCGGGGAGATATCCGGGATTTCAGAAAAATCCCGGGTGTCCGCGTGGTAGCACTCTGTGACTGTGATGAAAACCACCTCAATTATGAATTGAACCAGTTCAGCAAACGCGGCGAAAAAGTCAAGGCCAGCAAAGACTTCCGCGAGTTGCTGGATGATAAGGATATCGATGCTGTCTCGATTACGACGCCAAACCATTGGCATTCCTTGATGACGATCATGGCCTGCCAGGCGGGTAAAGATGTATTTGTGCAAAAGCCTTCTTCACACAATATCTTCGAAGGCCGAAAAATGGTCGAGGCCATGCGAAAATACAATCGTGTAGTGCAGGCCGTTCACGGGCCTCGAAACAGCGGTGCAATCGCCGAATCACTCGAATACGCCCAGGCCGGCGGCTTGGGAAAAATCAACTGTGTGTACGGCATTAACTACAGGCCGCGTATGAGCATTGGTAAGGTCAAGGGATCCCAACCAATTCCCAGGTCATGCGATTATGATCTCTGGTGCGGTCCGGCTCCCCAAAAACCACTGATGCGTAAACACCTGCACTACGACTGGCATTGGGACTGGGACACAGGTAACGGTGATCTTGGAAATATGGGCATCCATGCGATGGATGGGTGCCGTTGGGCCTTAAAGCAGAATTCACTACCCAAACGGGTAATCAGCTTTGGAGCACGCCTCGGCTACGATGACGATGGCCAGACTCCCAATACGATGATTACCCTGCTGGATTATGAGCCGGCACCTATCATTTTCGAAGTCCGGGGCCTGCCTCGTAATGAATCGTTCCGAAAATCGGATTGGACGAAGAACAGTCGGAACAGCATGGATAATTTTCGCGGAATCCGGACAGGATTTTTAGTGCAATGCGAAGGTGGTTATGTAAAAGATGGCGCTGCTTTCGACAATAAGGGAAAGCAAATCAAGAAATTTGATCGGCAACAACCTGATTGCAAAGAGAACTTTATCAGTGTTATGCGTAGCCGTAAAACAGACAAACTTCTGACGGATGCTCTTGAAGGACATCTGTCCTGCGGCCTGGTCCACATGGCAAACATCTCGTATCAGGTGGGAAAGCACAAATCCAATGAAGAAATCAGCCACGTAATACGTAACGAAACAGAACTCAGCGAGTCTTTTGGACGCTTGATTGAGCATCTTTCCGCCAATCGGCTTGGTGTCAATAAGAAGTCGCTGGTCCTTGGTTCGATGCTGACTATGAATCCGGAAAAAGAGAGATTCATCGGCCCGATGGGTGCCGAAGCGAATAAATTGATTTCAAGAGAGTACCGCAAACCGTTTGTCGTATCTGATAATGTGTGATTTTTAGCGATATTCGGGATGTAGTGTATTTTGATGAAAAGTGTTCAAAGAAACGATAGGCTCTTCTGAGTTGGAAAAAGAAACAGGCGGCGGCCGGATTCGAACCGGCGAATAACGGTTTTGCAAACCGTCGCCTTAGGCCTCTTGGCTACGCCGCCAATTCAAATAAACCCTTAATTTACTATCAATTAATCCATTTTGCAATAAAAATTTGGATATAACATAAGCGATACGGAATTTTTGGCAATATTATAAGCAAAAACACCTGATTTAATATCAATAATAATGTTGATAATTACGAATGATTGTTACTTCTGAGCTCTGTTGCAGTTGTATTCGAGCCGATATTCGATCCCCCCGCTCAGGCTCCCTGTATCTTTAAATACTGGTATGCCGGATTCACGTTGTCAAAATAGCTGGCTGTTGATCGCATTCCAGGCACATTATCCCAAAAAAGTGTGGGATTTTTTTATAATTGCGAAAATATTTGTTAACTTATTGTTGTTCAGTGCGTCTAAATCTATAGAGCAGGATGTAGTATAACTGGTGTCAGTGTCCAGCCTTGGTAAGGCGGCAGGTTGCCGATGACTCGATGATTTCGGTGTCTTAAAGACCGAAAGAGGGGGGAAAGAGTGTTTTGGAATGCTAAGAAAGCTACTCACATAGCCTGTTATTCTCACTGGCGTCATTCTTAGGACGGGCGTATTATTATGGCCTAAGTAAGTACACTGTGAATAGGGGAAGAACTATTTGATGTTTCCTGGATATGATAGAAGTGCAGAAGACAAGAAGGAAAGGTAATAAAGCGAACCCAAGGCAGGCATTTTCAAGACTGATGCTGTTGGTTTTTATTTGTGTTGCTGCTGTTGCGTCCATCAGTGTAATGGCGTTTTTTAACAAAAAATCGGGTGATTCAGATTCTTCTAATTCGAGCACAGGTCTGTTTGCGGTGAAACGCGGAGATCTAACTATCAGCGTAACTGAAAGCGGCAGCATCAAAGCAGTCAATACTAAGGACATTAAGTCCCAGGTGGAAGGCAGGGCAACTATCGTCTCCATCGTTCCGGAGGGCACCATGATAACTGCTGAAGATGTGAACAACGGCAAGATCCTGGTTGAATTGGATTCTTCGGAATTAAAAGAGCAGCTATCACAGAGAGAAATAGAGTTGACCAGTGCCGAGGCAGGCTATACCGATGCGAACGAATCGTATCTTATTCAAATAAAGCAAAATGAAAGCGACATTACCGCTGCTGAATTGAAGATGAAGTTTGCCCTGATGGACCTTCAGAAGTATGTCGGGGAGAGTATCGCGAAAAAATTGATTGAGCGAACCGGTTCTGAGCCTGATTCGAGCTTTGACACGTCATTTCTCCTGAGGGATCCTAATAGCCTGGGCGGTTCGGCTTCCCAGCAGCTCAAAGTCTTGAGAAACGACATTCTGCTTGCCCAGGGACAGCTTGAAAAAGCAACGGACGTATTGGAGGGTACGAAAAAGCTTCACGATGCGAATTATGCATCCGATCTGGACTTGATGAGTGCCCGGTTGGATGTGGATGGATATCGGATACTAAAGGAAAGCTCTGAAGAAGCGCTGAATCTCTATCGACTCTATGATTTTCCGAAAGAGACCGAGAAGTTTCTCAGCGACTACCAGGAGGCCCAGCGGGAATTGGATCGAACCAGGGCGCGTGCCCGTGCACAACTTGCCCAGGCCAAGGCGAAACTTGCAAGCGCAAAGTCCACGTTGGATACGCAGAAGCGGCGTCTGAAAAAACTACACGAGCAGATTGAAGCCTGTACCATCCAGGCGCCTGCGGTCGGTCAGGTAGTTTACTGGTCAAGCACGGAACGGTGGGTTAGGACAAAAATTGAACAGGGAGCGGAGATACCCGAAGGTTATAAGATAATAACAATACCCGACGCGTCCGAAATGAAGGTAGAGGTCAAAGTTCACGAGACCTGGATCGACAGGATTGAGCCGAACCAACCAGCAGAGATAACTGTCGAGGCGTTTCCGGATAAGGCTTTCACGGGCAGTGTACTGAAAAAGGCACCGTTGGCCGACGCGGAGGACTGGCTGAATCCGGACCTTAAAGTCTATTCCACGGATATCGTAATTGACGGAATGCACGACTCTCTCAAAACCGGTATGACCGGAAGGGTAACGATCATTATCGACAAGCTGCAGGATGTTCTCTACGTGCCGATACAGTCCGTTGTCACGATTGAGGATAAAAAGGTTTGCTACGTTGCGGGAAGCCCTGCCCAAAAGCGCGAGGTTGAGACAGGATTGTTCAACGACAATTTCGTTCAGATTAAAAGTGGCCTGGCTGAGGGCGAGAAGGTGCTGCTGAATCCACCCAAATGGACTGAGCCGGAGGGGACGGCAAATAAGGCGGAAACTGAATCAGAACCGGGAAAAGAGGAACCGGAATTACAGGCGGTGCGCTAAGAATTAATTGTCATGCGTTTGTCAGGTGCTAAAAGGACATTAAAGCTGGGCATTAAAAGCTTGTGGATGCATCGACTGCGTTCTGCGCTTACGACACTCGGCATAGTTTTCGGCGTCTGTTCGGTGATCGCTATGCTCGCGATAGGTGAAGGGGCCAGCAGGGAGGCACAGGAGCTGATTGCCCGGCTCGGTAGCAGAAATCTGATTGTCGAGACGGTCGAGCCGCCCGAGGAGCGGGCCGATACAAGTGAGCAGCGGCGGATGCGGACCTACGGCTTGACCTATAAGGACGCCGAGTCAATTCGCAATAGCCTGCCGGATGTCGAGGTTGTCGTACCCATCCGTGAAATCGACCAGGAAGCACGCTACGGCAGTCGTAAAGTGGCTGTTAAAATCGTGGGTACTATTCCGTGGTACACTGAAGTTTCACCGGTTCACGTGGTTCATGGGCGTTTTTTGAGCAGTATCGACCTGCATCAGCAGCAGAGCGTATGCGTGGTCGATGAGCAGCTCGTGAGCGGTCTGTTCGGATTCGACGATCCGCTTGGAAAGGACATCAGGATAAAGGGCAGTTGCTACCGGGTTGTGGGCGTGGCAGGAACACCGTCGGTAGAGGGCAAACCAAATAGTTCGACAAGCGCTGTGGCGACGGCAATTGGTTCCGACAGTGGGGCCACCGGCAGCGTATATTTGCCTTTGTCAACCGCCAAGTCCCGATTTACCGAGTTGAGCGCCAGCTTTACCGGAGGCAGCGAAAACATAGAAAAAGTACAGCTACAAAAGATCACAGTGAAAATTAAATCAACCGATCAGGTCATACCCATGCGTGATATTCTGGATACCTTGCTGGCCCGTCTTCACAAGGACAAAAAGGATTACCGTATAGTTGTGCCGCTTGAGCTGCTTTACCAGGCGAGAAGAACACAGCGGATTTTCAGTATCGTACTCGGCTCGATTGCCACGATTTCGCTTCTTGTCGGGGGAATCGGAATTATGAATATTATGCTGGCCACCGTCAGTGAGCGAACGCGGGAAATCGGTATCCGCCGCGCCTTGGGAGCCACGAAACGCGATATAATCATTCAGTTCCTCTCGGAAACGCTTATGTTGACGTTTGTCGGGGGTGTTTTGGGCATTGTCCTGGGTTCTCTCATTCCATCTATGGTGACTCGTTTCGGCAATATGCCAACAGTCATTACGTGGCTGTCGCTGCTCCTGGCTTTTGGTATTAGCGCTGCGGTCGGATTGGTCTTTGGTATGTATCCGGCCTATCGGGCTGCCAATATGGACCCGATTGAATCGCTCCGGCATGAATAATTTCACCCGTGAATCACCCGGTCGTCTTGGTTGTGATTTATGGGAAAGTCCAGCGTCAGCAGCTCCTGGCACTCAGGATGGCGGTTTTGCTCTTTTCTTTTATGGAGTTTTATTGTATAATGACAATGGTATTGAAGAATGGAGATCGGGTATATGTAACTTGAGGACCTTGGTGATCTGAAGTCAACTTGTTTATCATCTCCTATTTTGGATTAACTTAAATAGTTGTATATTAAGAAGTTATCGCTTATAAAGAGTAAGATAATAGAAATTTTTCTTTTTCAAAAAACCAGTTCCGGCATACACATCAGCAGATGTGATACTGGAAAAGTAATCAACGGTATCGGAGGAGAGTTTTATGCTTCGCAGTCGTAGGGATTCTTTATGGAGAATTCGGCCTGAGGCATTTTTATGCTGGTTTCTCGGCATAGCCGTCATTCTTTGTTTTTCCGGTTGCAGTCCGCAGCAGTACAAAGCCCAGGCCGACAAAGAGGTTTATCAGATTATTGATAACAAATGGTCGGACGGCCTCGGCCATAAGTCTAATTATATAATCAGTGATAGCAATGTTCCTCATCCGCCAGATGATATTCAAATTGAGCTGGCCGTACCTGACTCGGGTGTAATCACTCTCGCGCAAGCTGTTGCCATCGCTACAGCATATAACAGGGAGTACCAGGACCGTAAAGAAGAGCTTTATGTAAAGGCACTCGATCTTACACTCGCCCGCCATCAGTTCGCCCGGCAATGGTTTGGGACGGTTGATGCCAAATACATCAGTGACGATGACGGCGAAAAGTTAAGACTCAGCGAAGGCAACAAGCTTGGATTTGAACAATTACTGGCCGACGGGGCAAGAATCAGCATCGATATAGCAATGGATTGGACAAGGTTTCTTACGGGCGACCCGCGGACCTCGCTGGCCTCGATTCTAAGTGCCGAGGCGTCTCAGCCGTTACTTCGGGGCAGAGGCCGAAGGATAGTGCAGGAACAATTAACACAGGCAGAGCGCGATGTTTTATACCAGATACGCTCGTTCAACCGTTATCGCAAGGATTTTGTGGTTTCGATTGCAGATGACTATTATCGAGTCCTGGAGCAGAAAGCCAATGTGACCAATGCCGAAAACAGTTATTACAGGTTGGTCGAATCACGAAAGCGTCTGGAAATCGAGGTGGAAGCCGGTTCGGCAAAGCCGTTCGACGTGGACGAGGCCAAGCAGCAGGTTCTAAGTGCCGAAAATGGGTGGGTGCAGGCCCAGCAAAATTATGAGCGGGCACTTGATGAATTCAAGGTAAGGCTTTCTTTGCCGCCCAGCGCCGAAATTGAGCTGGACGATAATGAATTGAAGGCCCTGGAAGATATCGGTATAATCGAGCCCGGTTATGAATTGAATGAAGCAGTCGAGACGGCATTTCTTCGCCGTCTGGATTTGGCCAACAGCAGAGATAAGATTGATGATTCGGCGAGAAAAGTCGAAGTGGCTGCCGATAATCTTGGTGTAGAGCTTGATCTGGTCGGAAGTGCCGGTGTCAGTTCAACGCCCGAAACCAGCTTCGACAGGCTGCAGTTTCATGAGGGAGATTACAGCTTCGGTCTGAGATCGAACGACCTTGGTTTGGACAGGAAAGCCGAGCGTAATGAATATCGTAAAGCGCTGATAACATTAGAGCAACAGCAACGGCAACATGAGCTTGACACAGATAGGATCGAACTGGATGTACGTCAGGCCCTTCGAGCGCTGAGAGCGGAAGCCGAACGGTACCGAATTCAAAAAATAGCATTGAATTTGGCTCAGCGACGGCTCGAAACTCAGAAATTGATGCTGGAAATCGGCCAAAGCAATGTACGACTCCTGCTGGAGTCGGAAGGGGCTTTGCTGCAGGCCCAAAATGACGTAACGAGTGCCCTGGTTGCGCATGCGATAGCGAAGTTGGGCTTTTTCAGGGATATCGGTATTCTCCAAATCAGACCGGATGGAATGTGGGAGCAGCAGGTACAATGACCGGTGATAGAGACATCGCAGTAGAGTTCGAAAAAGATTCGCCGATCCTGGTTATGGAGCGATTGTGCAAGAATTATCAGCTCGGCACAGTAGAATTGAAGGTCCTGCGCGACGTCGAGCTTACAATCAACGAAGGTGATTACGTGGCCATCATGGGCCCGAGCGGCTCGGGAAAATCCACGCTGCTCAATATGATCGGCTGTCTCGACCGCCCGACCAGTGGAGACTACTGGCTTGGCGGCCAGAATGTTTCCCTGCTTGACGACGACCAGTTGTCCATGATTCGAGGCGCTCGTATAGGTTTCATTTTTCAATCGTTTAATCTTATCAACCAGCTCAACGTCGTTGAGAATATCGAGGTCCCGATGTATTATCAGGGTTACTCCGAAAGTGAAAGCGCCGAGCGTGCGATAGAATTAGCCACGATGGTAGGGCTTGAAGACAGGCTTGACCACCGGCCTTCGGAACTCAGCGGCGGCCAGCAGCAGCGAGTCGCTATCGCCCGGTCGCTGGCGAATGATCCGCTGATTATTTTGGCCGATGAGCCGACCGGCAATCTTGATTCCGAAAGCGGGGCGGAAATTCTGAAAATTCTTATCGGTTTGCATAAAGAAGGTAAAACACTTATTGTAGTTACACACGATGAAGGTATTGCCGAAAACGCCGGTAGAATTGTGGAAATTTTCGATGGTCGGATAAAACGGCAGTGATAAAAGGGACGCTCACGGCAAAACTATGTTTTTATTTCGTTTCAAACGCACAGCCAAGTTAGGAATCAAAAGTCTTTGGATGCACAAGCTGCGTTCGAGCTTGACTGCTTTAGGTATTATCTTCGGGGTCTCTTCTGTCATTGCCATGCTGGCTATAGGCGAGGGCGCCAGCCGCGCGGCACAGGAACAAATCGCCCGGCTCGGCAGCCGGAACATTATTGTCAAAACCGTGCCGCCCCCCGAAGATAAGGATGTCGGCAGTCAACAGGAAGGAATGCGTGTGTACGGCCTGACATATCTCGATGCCGAGCGTTTTCGCAACAGCCTGCCAAACGTCGAAGTCGTCGTGCCGAGCCGTCGTATTACCCAGCAGGCGTGGTACCGCAATCGCAAAGTCTCCGTCGAAGTCATCGGGACGGTGCCCTGGTATCCGGAAATATCGCCGGTCAGGATTATGTCGGGCCGGTTCCTCGGCAGCATCGATATGCACCACAAGCAGGGCGTATGTGTTATCGATGAAAAAGTGGTCAAGGAATTGTTTGTCCTTGACGATCCGCTGAACCAGGACGTGAAAATATTGGGCGATTATTATCGTGTTGTTGGTGTTGTCAGTGCCGCAGAGACTGTCTCGGCTGTAAATTCTATCAACAACAGCACTGCAAAAGGAAAAAGTCAGGGCGGTGCGAACGTGGGAAATATTTATATCCCGTTGACGACGGTAAAGAACCGCTTCGGAGAGATATCTTTGCAGTTCGGAACCGGCGGACGCTCTATCGAGAAAGTTGAGCTGCAGGAGGTTATTGTGAAGGTCGGGTTCCATAGACCAGGTGCTCTCGACGCGTGACACTTTGGAGACGATATTGGACCGGGGCCATAAGAAAGATGACTACCAGGTCGTCGTTCCCTTAGAGCTGCTCAACCAGGCCAGACAAACCCAGCGTCTTTTCAGCATCGTTCTCGGTTCCATCGCTGCGATTTCGCTGCTGGTCGGCGGCATCGGGATTATGAATATTATGCTGGCCACCGTCAGCGAGCGGACGCGCGAGATCGGCATCCGCCGGGCACTCGGCGCCCGCAA
>WOR8_10002329_pt1 | contig 18833 bp, 19 predicted proteins | sample DeeMarSeWOR38_10_FD_19890 | JGI IMG/M metagenome (IMG submission 19890)
CTTACCTGCAGGGCACGTCAAATCCAACGAAGACCTAGGGAATGCTTTGAAGCGTGAAATGAAGGAGGAACTAGGAATCCAAGTAAAAGAAATGGAGTTTGTGTGCAGGAACTTTTACATTGCAAGCAACGGTGAGAAGCAAAATGCCTACTGTTACATTGTCACTAAGTATGAAGGGGAACCAATCTGCAAAGCAGCCCAAGAGATTTTCTGGGAAGACGACATAAATAAAATGAGCCTTGAGATTGACAAAAAAACGATTAATAAGGTGAGGGAACTTCAAGAAAACAGATAGTCTATTCAGACATTAAAATAAACATACAAAAATAGGGAAAAAATCGAATATGATCTCAGAATTGTCCAAGATGCTAAAGCAAACCACAGAAGTCAAGGATGCACAAGCTGCAGTTGTTGTGCTCTTAAAAAAGACCGATCAAGGAATTCTGGTCTTGTTTGTTAAAAGAGCAGAAAAACCCACGGATCCATGGTCTGGACAGACTGCGCTTCCTGGAGGAAAACGCGATCCCAAAGATCAAGATATGAAGGCGACAGCTGTGAGGGAAACCTTGGAAGAAACAGGTTTAAACCTTCTTGATGGATATCAATTCCTTGGAGTAATTGATCCTCTGAATTCAGTACAGAAACCTGATATGAAGATTCTTCCTTTTGTTGTCCTGCAAGAAAAAGAAGAAGAATTAAAACTAAATGAGGAGCTTTCAGAATACTTCTGGACTCCATTAAAAGAACTTGCTAAACATAAAGGAATTACTAAAAACAGTTTTGGAGAATACCCTGCTTACATAATTAAAAAACGTGTAATATGGGGCTTAACATACAGAATAATTGAGAAATTACTTTTTCTGCTTGCAGTTTTGGAGCCACAAAATCATAAAAAATAACAGAATTTCATTTTCTATAACCTTGAACGATATTGGAAACGCGTCTTAAACACTCAATAGCATTTTCATATGTTGGATAACCTTTTAATCCGCATTCGGGACCAACGTATAGAACTCTTTCCAAACCAAACCGATTAATCACCTTAGTCAGCCTATTCTTCATGGTGCCTTCAGATTCCAAAAAGATTACGGGGTTAACGGTTCCATGTTTGATGTCGGTCCAAGTACGAGCAATCTTTTCGTTTATTGCTGATTCAGTTAATTTTTCATGCGATTCAGAAGTAATTTTTGCCTTAATTAAAGTGTCAAAGTCATTAACTGCTACACTTGCTTTTAGAAACTTATCTTTTGAATCCAGCAGGTTTTGAGTATTTTTTTGTTGAATAAGTGGATCATAAACGTGCGAGTCGATAACATCCAAGGAGGGAATATCCCAAAAAAGTGGGTTAGTTGTGCTGTGAAGATGCATCATAGTCCGAACGTTCTTGGATTTAGCTTTGCTAAAAATAGTTTCCCAAGATTTTCGAAGATTCTCTCTTCCTTCGGAACCAAAGTCAATTAACGGATCATCTACCAATCCAAAGAGCGGTTCATCGACTGAAGCTAAAATTGTTTTACCATTATTATCACTAAAAAGACTTTTTTCTAATATTTGAGAGACAACGTTTCCAAGTCTACTAAAAGTTCCTACATCTCTATAAGGAAAAAAGGAAGCAAGAGTGTAGGGTCCAGTTACACAAATCCTGACCTCTAAAGATTTCCCAATTTTTTCCTTAATCAGCTGAGAGTTACGTTTAATAACTTCAACTTCAGGTAAACCATTGCTTGTTTTCAAAAAAGGAATCTTAGTTTCTATGTAACCAGTTTTTAGTTTTTCTAACCCATCTATCAAGGACAAAATCATCTCACTCATGTCCCTGAACTGAGGATAATTTGGAACTTCAATACCGACTCCAATTTTATCTAAAAAACTTTGAACGATATGTTTCTCGAAGTAATCTGCTGAATCATTATTTTTAGAAAGACCAAAATGTTTTGCGCCCTCTAAAAACTTTGCAAAATCACCAATAAAGGGTAAGCTACCTGAATCACAAGATTTCATCATTATCTAGCTCTCTCAAATATTGTTATTTTTTTATGTGTTTTAAAATATTCCCATCCACAAGATATGATTGTAACAATATTTTCTTGTTTCCAAAAGAAATGATATCTGTGGTGTAAATCCCATCTTTAAAGATCTGTCAGATGTTCTACTGCGTTCCTGGTTGATCCTCGGTTGACGTCAATTTGAGAACTTCAGAGTCATTGTTTTTATTAAATGTCTAAAAATGATCTTTTTAAAAAAAGGGAAGGTCATATAGTTTGGTGAAATTTTGAAAAAGTTTTTTATATGTAAAAATCAGTATGACGACATCAATCGTAAAAGCAACAAACCTTAAAACGTTACTTAAACGTAAAGGTCTGATGCAACTGAAGAAATGTGATAGGAGAAAAAAGGAAAGCCATGAAAATAAGTAAAATAATTCTAATTAGCTTATGTTTAACAGCTTTATGTGTGGTTAATACTCAACAGGTTCAGTCACAAAATCTTGAAATCATATATATTTCAAGTGATGGGAGTGTTTTTTCATCAGCAAACACCACTGTTCCTATTCTGAGAGAAGGAAATAAATACACTTTTACGGATGATATTTTTGGTATTGCTTCTTTTGTGGTTCAACGCGGTAATATAATAATTGATGGAGCAGGTTTTAACCTAGCTGGAGAAGGAGACGTTGGAATAGATGTTTCAACTCTAAACAATGTAACGATAAAGAATGTAAACTTAATGGGTGGTTTTTACAACGGAATTTATCTCGTAGACTCTTCTGGTATCACAATTATTGACAACACTATTACAGGTAATTATGAAGGTGTTTTTCTGTATAACTCTGAACAAAACACGATCGATGGAAACAGTATATCAAATAACCAGATTGGCATTGATTTACAATCATCCACAAATAACTTGATCAGAAATAACAACTTAAACAACGGTTACAATTTTGCAGTTTACGGCAGTGATTTATCACATTTCATTAATAACATTGATTCATCAAACACAGTCAACGGTAAAAAAGCCTATTATTTGGTAAACACAAACAATCAAGTCGTAGGTCCAGATACTTATCCAGATGCAGGATTTGTCGCACTTGTTGGTTGTACTAACATAACCGTTAGAGACCTAGAACTAAGCAACAACGGTCAAGGCATATTACTAGCTTATATTACAAGTTTAACAATTGTCCAAAACTCAATTACAAACAATTACAACGTAATTTTGCTGTGTAGATCTTCCAATAATATAATTAACAGCAATGACATAACAAATAACTATAGAGGTATTCAGTTCAGCAACTCTTCTAATAGTAACAGCATAACTGCAAATAACATATCAGACAACACTAATGGACTATTTCTTTTTGAATCGTCACAAAATGCTATTACAGGAAACAACATAACAGACAACGGAACGGGCATCGGTTTCAGAGCTTCTTTAAGCAACAGAATATATACCAACTACTTTGTCAACAACGATGAACAGGTTTATGATTATTATCTAACCAACTCTTCGATAACACAATCTCTTAACTTTTGGTCAGTCTCATATCAGATAGGAGGCAATTACTGGAGCGATTATAAAGGCGTTGACGTAAAAAGCGGACCAAATCAAAACCAGACAGGCAGTGATAACATAGGAGATACGCCATACATTCTTTATGGATCCAACAAAGATGATTTTCCACTTTTACCATATGGAAGCCCTCCAGTAATCTCAATTAGTTCACCTCAAAGCAAAGCATACTTACTGGGGACAGATGTAACATTAGATTTCATAGTGAGCGAAGCAACTGCATGGATCAAATACAGTTTAGATGGAAAAGCAAATGTTACAATAACTGGAATCACAACTTTATCTGGACTTACCAAAGGTACACATACAATAACGGTTTATGCTGAAGATCAGGATGGATTTGTGGGAATGTCAGAGACGATTACATTTACTGTATCTGAAGATGCAGAACCAACCCAAACAGAATCTATTCCAATAACATGGATTGCTGGCGCAATAGTAATAGTGATTGGAGCAGCTCTTCTAATTTACATGTTTAGAATAAAGAAAAAATAAATTCTATACATGCAAAGGGAATCACATCTAACTTAATCAAATACAGAGTTACCCTTAGCCGATAGAATAAACGTTCAACTGTTTACTAATTTTAATAAGTTTATTAATCGTTCTACAAGTCTGACGGTTCCCGAATATCTTAAAAACGTGTTTATCGCTCAAATCAAAGTGAACGCCTCGGTGGCTCAGCCCGGTAGAGCGGCAGCCTCGTAAGTTGTTGGCCGCGGGTTCAAATCCCGCCCGAGGCTCCATTAATAGAGCGACTGGCATATTAGTAGTATTTTTTTCAGTAAAAACTGTTCAGGGAAAGAAAGTATAAGGATGTTTTCGTGAAAAATAGTATGACTAAATAAGATTGAGGTTTAGAGCTTTTGTAATAATTGAATGAAATAAAAAATAGGTCAGAGTGTTAGGGCATTTTTAAGCGGATCTTCAGGTTTATCTTTAACTGTGCTGTGAACGATAAAAGTTTCCGTCTCTTTAACACCATTTAGATCATGAATCTTCTTAACCAGGTCAGTCAACTCTTTGTTGTTTTTTACTAAAACTTTTGCGATACTGTCATACTTACCAAAGATTCTCTGAAATTCAGAAACTTGGGGATAACTTTTTACAATTTCCTCAGTTTCTTGCCTGTATTCATTTCTGGGGTCTTCGCGCATTAATATGTATGCTTGAATAGATAGACCCAATTTTTCTGGTTCCAGTTTTGGAAAAAAGGATATTATTAACCCAGAGTTACGCATTTGCTCAAGCTTTTTTGCTACAGTTTGCCTTGTTGTTCCTATATCCGCTGCAATATTAAGAACTGGTTGCTGTCCGTTCTCTAATAAATTTAGCAGAATCTTTTTTTCCAATTCTTTGAATTTTAACATTTTGTTAACGTAACCTTTAAAAGGCTTGGCAATTTTTAAACTTTTCCAACTGACAACAAACATGGAGTAAAGAGGAGAACCTATTGAATCCATATATCGAAGCATTACGACCTAAATTGACCAAATCAGATTACAATAAATTAATCGCAATATCCATCCCTAAGGTCCATGAGTTTATTGCTAAATCCGCTGACCTTTGTAATGCTGAACATGTTTTCATCTGTAGTGACTCCATAGAGGACAAAAATTACATTCGAGAACAAGCAATAGCAAAAAAAGAAGAGACTCCCCTTAACATTTCAGGACATACCGTCCATTTTGACGGATTCTATGATCAGGGAAGAGACCGAAAAGCTACAAAATATCTTGTACCAAAAAGAATTTTCCTTAGCAAAGCTCTGAACCAAATCGACCGCCAAGAGGGTTTGGCTGAAGTAAAAGGCGTACTTAGAGATTCTATGACTGGACGCACTATGATTGCCCGTTTTCTTTCGCTAGGACCAACCAACTCGGTTTTTACAATTCTTGGATTGCAATGCACAGATTCATGGTATGTAGCTCACTCTGAAGATCTTCTTTACAGACCAGGCTACAAAGTTTTTACTCAATCAAGCTTGGACACAGATTTTTTGCGAGTTTTGCATTCAGCAGGAAAAATGACCGAAAATATGGTAAGCACAGAACATAACAAAAAAAGCATCTACATAGACTACATGGATAATACAATCTACAGCGTCAACACCCAATACGCAGGCAACTCGATAGGCTTCAAGAAGCTAGCCTTTCGCTTAGCTATCCGAAAAGCGAACACTGAAGGATGGCTAGCTGAGCACATGATGCTGATGGGAGTACATGGTCCAAATGGACGCAAAACATATTTTGCGGGTGCATTTCCCAGCGCTTGTGGTAAAACATCTACAGCAATGTTGCCTGGAGAAACAATTTGGGGTGATGATATAGCATATATTCGAGAGATTGATTGTGTTGCTAGAGCAGTAAATGTTGAAGCAGGTATTTTTGGTATAATAAAAGATGTTAATCCCATAGATGATGTTTCAATCTTTAATGTGCTACATAATCCGGGAGAAATAATATTTTCCAATGTTTTGGTTAAAGATGGAAAACCATATTGGCTAGGCATGGGCAGCGAACTCCCAAAAGAAGGGAAGAACTTTTCAGGAAATTGGTACGAAGGCAAGAAAGACGAAAAAGGTAATGAAATTCCAGCCGCCCATAAGAATGCACGTTATGCAGTGAATCTCAAGGCTCTTGAAAATTGTGATCCTGAGTTAGAAAATCCCAAAGGAGTGGAGGTTAAGGGCATTATGTATGGGGGACGTGATACTAAAGCCTATGTACCTGTCCAGCAAAGTTTTGATTGGGAACATGGGATTACAGCTTACGGTGCATCTTTGGAGACCGAAACAACTTTTGCTACAATCGGCAAAGAGGGGGTTCCTGAAATTAATATGATGAGTATTCAGGACTTTATTTCTATTCCATTAGGAAAGAATGTTCGGAACAACCTTGATTTTGGAAAGAAGGTTGATAATCCGCCTGTTGTTTTCGGAGTTAATTATTTCTTGCAAGATAAAAAAGGCAATTACCTTAATGATCCTAAGGACAAACATGTTTGGGTAAAATGGATGGAATTGCGAGTCCATAATGAAGTAGAGGCAATTAAAACACCTACAGGGTACATTCCGAAATATGAAGATTTGAAAAAACTTTTCAAACTGGTTAGAGATAAAGACTACACCAAAGAGGAGTATATACAACAATTTAGCATACGGGTTCCAGAAAATATGGCGAAGATCAAGAGAGTTAGGCAATTCTACAAGAAAAATGTCACTTATACACCTGAACCAGTGTTTTGGATACTTAACGAACAATACGAACGCCTCCTAAATGCTAAAGAAAAATATGGTAATTACATCTCGCCAGAAAAGTTCATTGAATAAAAAATTAAAAAATTCTATTTTTCTTTCCTTTTTAATATTGTAGAAACGGAAAATCTATAGGCTAGTCCTAAATAGAACATAAGCAAATCCGTAAAGATGAGACGCCTCGGTGGCTCAGCCCGGTAGAGCGGCAGCCTTGTAAGCTGTTGGTCGCGGGATCAAATCCCGCCCGAGGCTCCATACATCCAATTGCTTGTATTTTGAAACGTTTTTTAAGCGTATAACAGATACCATAATTCTCAATTGCTTTACCCACAGGGTATATGGATGTAAAATTATGGTAACACAGATCGAAATCCTACTTTTAGCTATTGTTCAGGGATTAACAGAGTGGTTACCCGTGTCTAGTTCTGGGCATCTAGTAATCATGCAAAAAATCCTCGATCTAGACTTACCTTTAACATATAGTGTTATACTGCATTTTGGCACACTAATAGTAGTAATCACAGTTTTTCGAAAAGACGTTAAAGAAATTCTAAAAGCTTTGTTTAAGGGTAATTTAGAAACTGCTGAAGGAAAACTTGCAATCTTTATTACCATTGGAAGCATTCCAATAGCTGTTAGTGGTTTCTTACTTTACGATTTTTTCAAATCTCTCTTTTCTAACTTACTTGTGGTGGGATTGGCTCTTTTAATTATGGGTTGTGTACTTTTCTTTTCGGAAAAAAATATGGGCAACAGAAAGATGGATGTTCGTGATTCACTAGTAATAGGTTTTGCTCAAGCGTTAACTATAGTTCCAGGTATTTCCAGAAGTGGTTTAACAGTAGCGACGGGGTTATTAAGAAAAATTGACAAAGACACTGCTTTCAGGTATTCATTTCTTTTGTCTGTACCCGCTATTTTAGGTGCAACTTTAATTGAATTAAAAGATTTCACTATGGGAAACGAAGATTTGTTTCTTATGTTTTTGGGAGCTATAACCTCAATGATAGTTGGGTATGCATCTTTGAAATTTTTACAGAAGATAGTTATGAACAAAAAAATCCATCTGTTTGCATATTACTGTTGGGCTGTTGGAATAACAATAATTCTTTCAATTGTTATTCTATAGAAATGACATAACTGGTCTAAAAAATCCATGAGGGAAACTTCTTAAGGACGCTTGAGATGTCAGAAAGGAAGACTAACGTATTTAAGTTATGTAGTAATTTATTGAAAGGAATGTAGAGGTGCAATATAGTTGGGCAAGAGGAAAGTCAAGCGCGAAGACTACAACACCATCAAAATGCCGGCTGGTAACGACGTAATAGGTATAGCCAAAAAAATGCTTGGATTTGATCGATTAATGGTCAGCTGCCAAGACGGATATGAACGCCTCTGCAGGATACGCGGCAAAATGAAACGTAGAATGTGGATAAGAGTTGGAGACATAGTTTTGGTTTCTCCTTGGGACGTTCAACCCACCGAACGTGGTGACATTATCTGGAGATATACAAGAAACCAAGCAGATGTGCTTAGAAGAAAGGGATACCTAAAGGTTTGATACTATAACTATAAAACAATTTTTTTGTTCTAAATAGGAGGATTTAAAAGTTAGTCCCAGCAACAATAACAGAACAAACAACGGAGAATCTAAAATGAGCAGAAAATCTAGTGACTCGAATATAATATACGTAGGAAGAAAACCCCCCATGAATTATGTATTAGGCATCGTAACCGCTTTTAGCGGATCCGAAACAAAAGAAGTAAACGTGAAAGCTAGAGGACAGGCAATAACAACAGCTGTTGATGCAGTAGAAATAGCTAGACGTCGATTCGTTAAAGAAATGAAAGTTGACAAAATTGTTATCGGAACTGAAGAGATGCCGCCAAGGGAAGGGGAAAGTAATTCAAGGATGATTTCGACCATCGATATCACCTTGAAACGAAGCTAACCAAACAACGGTTAGAATCTACGTATTTAGGATAGCAGAAAAAGTAATTAGTGAAGTTCAAAAGTTTGCGGGCTCTCTAAAAGAGTTCTTGGTATTTCATATTAGTCACGTGTTTTTTGCTGCTAACCCCATAAATTCCTTTAGGAATTTTTTCTTTTTTTTATTTTTGATATTCTTTACTTCTTATTGAAACAGATCCATATACAGTAAGACTTAAGACATAATAGTTACTAATATTTCACAAGGGGAAGCCTTTGGGAAAAGCGACAATACTTACACCATTGTACGTTTCTGTGGCATGGACACTTATGACCAGTTACCAACTTTTTACAGAAACTACTGTGGAAAGCGTAACTAGGTACATTAACATTTTCTTACCTACGATAGGAGCTTGGATGGCGCTTAGATTAGATATGATAGTGTTCATTCATTCGTTTGCATGGATCTTTCTGTTGTCATCTGTAATCCCTTCATTAATTCTGGGGAAGGGAAGAGGGGTTCTAGTCCAATTTGGTGTTTGCCTTACGCTAGCATTTTTAGCGTTTGTAGTTCAAGATGTAGTGACTGACCAAACCAGTGGAGCATTGAATCAAATTCTTGGTGTGGCTCAGTTGTTTCAAAATCCCTTATTAGCGTCTGCATATTTATCGATCCCATATCTTTTGATGTTGGGTTTTGATATAAGGGGTAAACGGAAAGTTCAAAAAGTGAAAGCAGTTGAAAGAGAAACCAATGATTTTCCAGAAGATACATTCTTAATGGAAGAGGATTTTACAGAAGAGGAAAAAATTCAAGAAGAAGAATTTGTATACTCCCATTAAATGTATGCACAAAAACGCTATCCTAAAATTGTTTATTGGATGGATAATACACTATATCTAAATGTAACGAACAGGTGCTCTAACGATTGCTATTTTTGTTTTAGAAAGTTCAAAAATGGAATTAGAGAATTTAATCTAAAGCTAATAAACGAACCGACTGTTAATGAAGTCCAGAAAGAATTGAACAAAGTAATAAATAAAAAGAAATGGAACGAAGTTGTTTTTTGTGGTTTCGGAGAACCTTTAGAAAGACTTGATCTTATTTTGGAAGTAACCCGTTGGTTAAAGAAACAGCATATAAAAACAATAAGAGTTGATACTAACGGTCATGGATACTTATTAAACCTGGGAAGAGACGTTGCACGAGAGTTAAAAGATGCGGGTTTACAAAAAATCAGTATTAGCTTGAATGCTAGCGATAAGGCAACTTATAACAAAGTCTGTAAGCCTTCTTTTGAAGATGCATACGAAATGGTCTTGGAGTTCATAAACAAATCATTAGAAGCAGGATTAGAAACGGAGGCTACGGCAGTAACTATCTCCGAGGTGGACATACAAAAAGTAAAGAATTTAGCAGACGGAAAGGGAGTGAAATTCTCTTTGCGACAATACATACCATTTTTTTGGTAAAGTAAAAGTTGCAATGTGGCTAAAAAAATATTTGTCTAGATTAAGCTTCTAATAAGAATTTTAAGTAATATTGAATCCGACCAAGCGAATTTTGCTTTTACATCGGTTACACTGAATTACTAGTTCCTCTAGATCTTCTCCTTTGACTTTGGTGTCGAGTATAACATAAACTTCTTCGGTTTCGTCTTCAGGTGATATGACTACTCCACAGCCGGGGCATTGAAAATCTCCTTCTCCTTGAAGTGTTACAAGATCTACTTGATAGACCAGAGGTGGACCCATATTTTTCATCATCCGTTTATTGCTGATGCTTTCTGTGTTCTAATTTAATAAATAAAATTTATGAACTCTTCATACATGTTTAAGTTATGTATCGATCTTGATTATGTTTTATCGAGATTCAAATTACAGAAACTGAATTCGATTTACAAGTGCATCATTAAGAGTCGAAACATATAAAATATGCCTAAAAGCATATTAGATATAATATGGAGTTGAATAATTGTCTCCAAAAGAACATTCAGTCAAGAGAACTACAATAATCTTAGACGAAGAAGAAAGAGAATACATTGACTCACTCATAGAACAAGGAAGAGAACCGGGAATAAAACCGCTAATATCAAAGATGCTTGATGTTTATCGCAGTATGCGAATTTATGATTGGAAATTTCCTGGAGAATACTACATAGGCATAAGTCGCGTAGCTTTTCTAAACGTTGAATTCATTGACAGCTTACTTAATTATATTCCTAAAGAAAAATGGAAAGAAGTTGGAAAAAAAATTGGAGAAATTGCTAAAGTGTCTATGGAAGCCAGCATTGACATAGAAACTGCAGAAAGAGAAAAATGGCCAGAAGTTTTTAAAAGGTTACGCGTTCAAGGTTTTGGTGACTTTTACTTAAAAGACAAATTCGTGATAATCAGAACACCGCTCATCAGCAATTCGGAGTTTTTGTGCGGATTCGTAGAAAGCTTACTTGGGGTCAAGTTGGATGCTAGAACTTTAACTCCACCACTAATCTTTGAGATAATGAGTTGAAATCTTTTAAGACATAATATAATATTCAGAAATTATTTAACAAGATTATGAACAGGTCATTACAGGCAATATATATTATGTCTTCATATTTGTTAAATAATAAAAACCTAGAATCCTTTACAGAGGAGAAGTAAACAATGAGAAGCATATTCAAATCAAAAAAGGGAATTTCACCAATCCTCGCCACATTACTTCTGATCGTCATAGCAGTCTCCGCAGTAATAGTGACGTACGCATGGGTCATGACCTTCACTGGATCCACAACAAGCCAAGCAGGAGCCATATTAAGCCTTGATAACTATAGATTTTATGAAAATACAGACGACTATGTTGAAATCATTTTAAGAAACTCTGGAACGTCTGATGCGAAAGTTGAAAGAGTATATGCTGGTACAAGCGAATCGAACCTAATTAGCCAAACCGTCGATAGTTACAGTCCATCTACTCAAATTGTTTCTGAGGGTGAAACACTCATAATCACTATACAATTTGATTGGGATGATGGAACAAGATACTACTTCAACATTGCTACCGAAGAAGGAATCAGTTATACATTCAGCAGAGAAGCCTAAACAATCCTCTAAGCACAAATTTTTCATTGGGAATCGTAATTCCTAAGTATCCAACACTTCTTTTTTCACTATATTAAATTGGTAGTTGATATGACGTGAACCAAGTATTCGAAGGTGCCCGAATTATTCTTTGTTTCAGCTTCCTAGTTTATGCATCTTGGAGCGATTATAAAACTCGAGAAGTAAGCAACAAAGTTTGGGCGATCCTAGGACCGTTATCTCTTGTATTAACAGGATTTCAATTCCTAGTCTATTCATCTCAACCTCTTGAACTCATAATATCGTATATCCTATCTTTTGCAATAACCTCAGGATTAGCCATTGCAGTCTTCTATGTTGGAGGTTTCGGAGGAGCAGATGCAAAAGCACTAATGTGTATCGCCCTTGCTTTACCAGTCTACCCTAACAATCTTTTTTCACAACCTCCAGGTTTCATTTCTCCACTTTTCCCAATAACCATATTTACTAACAGTGTTCTCTTAGGTGCTCTCAGCGTTTTCTATGCCCTGTTCCGGAACATCTTTTGGAAAGCACAAAATAGAATTGGCTTATTTGCAGGACTGGAAAACGAGTCTTTTGGGCGCAAAATTTTGGCGTTAGTAAGCGGCTATAAGGTCAATATTTCTAAGTTAAAAAAAGGGCATACCTTTCCTCTTGAAGATATCGATGTAGATGAAGAGGGAACTAAGAAGAGAAGGTTACTAGTTTTTCCAAACTATGAGGAGCGCGAAGAGATTGTTGAAAGAATCACAGAAAATATAGAAAACGAAAAGCTTGATGGGGAAGTATGGGCTACCCCCGGATTACCTCTACTTATCTTTATTACAGTTGGTCTAATTATTTCATTATTCTTCGGAGATATCGTGTGGATCTTAATTAGTTCATTACTTAGATAAATAGCGACCTAAGAAAAGTTTACAGCTAAAGGTTGTTAAAAATCAAAATAATTTATGTTGTATTGGATAAGCGACGAGTTGATTATTACTTTAATTTTTTTGGAAGTATAGGACTTTAATGAAGATTGGCTAATTTGAAACTTAATGTTCAAGAGTATATTTATTCCCCTAGTTGTTACTGTTGAGGCGATCCAGCCCAAAATTCCTAAGTATAAGAATCGAATCGCGACTTCTATTAGAGGTGATAAAGTTTCTCCAAAAGATCACACTAATCCTGGAATTGGCAATACTTTGATTAGACCTAAAAGATTTAAAAAAGCAAGAATGAAAGTTAATCCTAAGAGAGTTAGACTTATTACAAAAATGAATATTCCTGAAGTTTCTGATGGCTTAATTCGCAACTTAGAGTCACTTCAATCTACCGTAACCATTGGAGGATGCTCCACCATCACCCAAAGACCAACATCATCCACACTTTGGTAGATTGGTTCATCATCAAAGGTTACGACTGCTCCAGACCAAGCCAAATCTAACGGATAATCGAAATCAGCATCCGAACGCTCCACTGGGTTGAGTTCGATACGAGAAGCAGATACACTAAGAGCTCCGGTGTAGTCTAATGCAATGGTATCAAAGCTATAGAGATTTTGATTGTTTATATCAGTAAACATTAGTCCCGCTCCCGCATTTCCTGAGCTGATTTGGCTCCAGTGGTGAGCCCACCCTGTTGGTGAACCATTATAGAAAAGACCAGTGGAGCTTGAAGTTTGAGGAAAGCTTCCAGATGTTCCGTCTTCAGTTAACGGAGTTCCAGCTAGATTTGAGAGTTGTATGGCACTAAGATCTGAAACGCTTCGATATTGTGTAGTGTCTACAAATATTGTTCGCGCGGTATATGTGTAGTAAGGCGCATTTGCTGGTAATGTCAAATATATCTGTGCATAAAAGTCCGGAGAATCTACAACACCTCCTCCGTATTCTGGTTCTTGTTGAAGTATATCTCTAACCACTCCATTGTAGATAACATATGCAGGGCGATCAGAACCGTAGGAAGGTGTTCTACCGTTGATACGCAGAAAATCTGCACGATAGGTTTCTGATTCCCCAATAACATTTGAGACAATATAGAAATTGTGCACATCTAGTTTCAAGAATCCATTGTCTAATCTGCCTGAAGAAGGATTATCGTTAAAATACACGTTTTCCCATGCATACGAGGATTGAGTCGTTGTGTCAAGTCCATCCCACCATAAGGTGACTTCGTCGACATCATTATCAACTAAAAACACAACCATATTACCGTTGTTCACTAAGCTATTGTTTCCAGCAATGCCAAGAGGAACATTATAATTTGATGCCCAAGATTCAACTTGGAACGGCACTTCTTGAGTTACTCCGCTAATTGTTGTGTTAACATGTAAAGCTTTGACTGAAACGGGAGGAATAGGATTGGTTTGAGTTGTTATGCTTTGACCAAGCCATCTTAATGTTCCGTTTTGGAGAAGCTCAATTGCCATAACATCAGTTGATAATGACTCGTAAATATCTACAATATCGGGTTCACCCCAATCAAAAGTGTAGCTAAATTGGGGCACACCCGAAGAAACAGATCTTTGTGAATAAAATGCGGAGACAATAAGACCTCTATTATCATCGATCTGGATCGTGTACGAGTTTGGATTAACTTTTGATGGAACAGTTAGGGTGTAAACTCCACTAGAAGAAATTGTGGGATCAGTCTCTGGGTGGATTAGCTCCCAAGTTGACTCTTCAGTGTAATTGTAGAACCAGAAATTTTCTCTGGTTAACCCTAATTCAGGTTCAGTGTTATCACGAATAACACGTACCTTGGCTAAACCTGGATCTGATTCTAACATTGTTACTTCCAGTGCAGAAGATGTTTCATATTTTACACCTTCGATTCCGAGAGCCGCCAAAGAATAGGTAACCGAAATGTTACCAGCACTAAAGCTCTGGGGCATAAACCAACGGGTAGATGCACTTCCAAAATGTAGATCAAATGATGGATTCCATTCCGGGTGTGAATGTGCAATATTAACTAATCCGCTGGAAAGATAGCTTTTCGCAAGCCCTTGTGCATACGTTGAGTTCCCCGTGACTTTAAGGATTGAACCATAATATCCTACTGTGAAATCTAAAATTCTTTTTATGTCTGCGTTCATTTCTCCGATAGCAGTTAGTACTTTTGGTGATTCTCGTATTGGAGCATTTCGCACCATACTGTAAGTCGATATGACTGCAGTTACTAGAATCACGGAAACTAGCAAAGCCGCGATTATTGAGAACTGTCCTTTATTAGCTCTATTTGTTTTCATTGTTTTAGGTTCCTCCTAGTTCACTAAGTTGTAAAGTTACAAGTCTCGATGTGCCGCTAGCTCCAAATTCAGAGTTATAAATAGTTGGATTGAAGTGCATAAGGATAGCCAAACCAGTGATTCTTATGTCCGGGATTCTTGTTAATCCGATAGATGTAAAAGCTCCGCCTCTTGAGTGAGTGAAAGTTGCTCCTGCGATCCACTGACCGACTTGGTTGAACACGTAATCATTTGACCGAATAGTCAGATCATAATCATCAAGAATTCTCTCTGGAAGCGCTCTTGTAGATGTTTGGTATGGAAATGGGTATATTCCATAATAATTTGAACTATCGTAAGCGTAGGAAGTGAATTGTACAACTCCCGGCGATCCAGTTATACCATTATCATTAAAATCCGTTGGTGGAGGATCTTGGTATTCATTATCTAGACCTTGTAGAAAAGCGTTGAATCCTGAAGGACCTACCCTCATCATTCCATGGATTCCCCATGTATTATCATTGTTTTCGAATTCTACAGTATTAGTTACGTAATACAAGGGGTAACCTACTATGCTAACGTATGTCCAATTGTATTGGTTTACCTTTTGACCAAAAACATAACAATATTGTGCATACGAGTCAGCAGAATATGTTGCAGCATAATCTGAAGGAATTGGAATAGACTCACCGCAAGTGTTTATTATTACGCCATAATTTACGTTCTCACCAGATAACGGGTTTCCATCTAATATTTGTCCAAATTGAGATGTGGAATTTACAAGAATAGTTGTGCTAAAATATGGAGAGAGAAGACGATATAGATCCATTGCAAGTGTTTGTGGAGAATACCCCGTGATCCACCAGCCGTTGGCGTCGTCGCAGTTAAGGATATATAATGGTATGTTTTGTCCCATGTTTTCTCCAACCTTTTGCGAATCTTGAGCGAAAGTTACATTAGGTGACGCTATTAGAAGTGAGGCAGCATCTGAATCTGCTCCGAATCCAGAGTCTGATATTGAGTTTGTCAATTGATAGGAAACGGATCCCCCCGATTTGGTTGAAAGATCATAAACGCTTAAGTTATAAACCATGTTTGGAGGAAGAGAAGCAGAAATAGCATTCTGTAGGTTTCCCCAAGCAGGATCAGATGATTCCTTGAACACAGTTTCGCTAAGCACACCTTTTGCATCCAATGTTTCAAGCGTAGATAGGGACAATTCTCTAAGATTGGTTCCAAAGGCTTGTCGTGGAGTGGGTAAAACAGCAAACTGTGTTGTGATAACAAAGGCTCCAAGTAATATTACGATTACAAAAATAACTTCAACAGTTCTCATCAACGTCAATCAAACTCCATTTTAGCCTCTTAAGCTCCATGTCGAAACTTTCACTTGATAGGATATACCATTAATGTTCACCTGTCTTAGTTCAGTGGCAACAAAAGAGTACCCAGATGGAGCAATTCCACCAGAAAAAGAGGGATGAAGACCCAGAACGCCACCACCCCAGGGCATAATAATACTGCCGATTTCTTGGGCTGATTTTTTATACGAAATGACCAGTACTCCTACTTCAGAAGCAGGGAGCTGAGTTTTCCAGAAAGGAAAGCCCTTGCCATAGTTTAAGTGCTCAGTAGAATTCGATATTGGTAATTGTTGAAATTTAAAGTCCGGAGTCAAAATATAGAATGTAGCATAATATTTGACTTCAGGTGTTTCTCCATCCCAGTTATGAGCAATAAGGATTTCGCCTTCATCATAATCATAAATTAGAGGGATTATGTACGGCTTATTCATATCAGTAGTTCTATGGGTATGGTATCCAACTCCAGTAATTCCACCGAGGTTTGCGTATATAAGGATGGAATATGCTGGAGTATTGTCATTATAATCGGCTTTTATAACTGAAAAATCTAATTCTACAGAACCAGATGCGTTAGTTTGGGCAACACCCGAATATGGCACAATCATAGGAAAAGTACCGTTATTACCTGTGTAAAATAGGCAATAGTCTAAAGTGGCTCCACTTAAAGGAATTCCTGATCCTTTTACACTTACATCAAGTTTTAGAGGATTCTGAGAAATACTTGAGACTGTGACATCTAATGTGGGCTTAATGTCAATACTGAATCCATATGACCCATCAACACCCAAGAGTTTTGCAGCATCAGTATAATTTATACAATCGCCTATTGGAGCTAATATCCCATTCCCAAAATTACCGGTAAGATTGTTGAAGAAAACACCAGGCATCATAGGATATTCAACAAGTTCACTGTCAATGGAAGTTCTTAACCGCATTATAGAATATGGACTCAGATTGTAGCCACCAGTTTCGGGATCTTGAAGTCCAAAACCTAAAACAGGAGTGTTAGTTTCTCCCCAATCCACGGGATTTCCTGGCGATAAACATATTGTGTTCATTATGTCAACTGCTTTATTGGCAACTTGACGATTGCGATCATAGTTAATTGCTGATGCAAAAAGCCCATTAAAGGTGGTCATTGCTATCAACATTGCTGCTATAAGGATCGTAACTGAAACCATGTGATCAATTGTAGCACCAGCCATTTAATCAACCTCCAAAAGAAAAAACAATTGTACTGTTAGATGAGCTAGATAACTTCTGGACTTCAATACAAGCATCAGGTGATGTGCTAAGAAAAGTCGAATCTATCCATTGTGCATTTGGACCAAGAACTGCCACTGCAGTAGCTGTATTATCTGCATCATCCAAAGTCAAAATAACTTTTAAAATTTTGCTTGAATTCTCTGAAGAGCTGGTTAGCAAACCAGTTGCGGTATAAGGATAAGAGCCGACGGTTATTGGAACGTTTGACTCTTGAGTTATTGTGCCCGCTAAAATTTCCTGCCTATTTATTGTCAAATAGAGTTGCTGAATAGTGCTAGCCAAATGGTTAGCAGTATCTTGCAACTCGACATTTCTCTGAGAGGTTTGCATATTAGACGTAATTGTACTTGCCACAAACGGGAAAACTATCACCTGAGTGAATAGCAACGGAATCAGAATAACATATTCAATCGTAACATTCGGCATTAATACAGACCTCCCAACTGTTGATTTGGTTTAACTAACTCCAAAACCAACAGACACCTCACTTAGATAAAACTCCAAAACCACATTATCATATTCAGAAACAACAGAGGAAAGATCAATTTCCTCGAAATTAGCGGGAAAATTGAAAAACTCGGAATTAAAATTGTCCGGTGATCCTTCCTTAGGGAAAGTAACTGCAACATTAATTCCAGTGACATGGTTCAGGGTGTTTGCTTTTACAGACTCACCTGTCAAAGTGATTGACTTAGTTAATCTGGGAGATTCACCTGCATTAAGAACGGGAAGATACATGCGTATATAGTATGTATTTTGAATAGAGTTAATCGAAGAAAAGAGAACCCTTACAGATGGAGCTACAACTACTCGTATGTAACTTCCATCAGCCATTGGCAACTTCTCAACTGCAAATACTCGTGCAACTGGAGCTGAAGAACCCTTTATTGTAAGAGAATCATTCTGATTTGGAAAGATATTTGCCCAGTATCCATTGTTTATTGAATATCGGTATGTTGGTAGATTGAAGAGAAGCGCTCCAGTAACATTCGAAAACGTGAACGTATCCTCAGTTGTTTCAACAGTCACAGTATAATTTAGTAGTGCTGATTCGAACTCAACGTCACCATACTGACTAGCATATTGTATCGTTCCCTTGCGTCCAGTTGTCCAAGCTACATCATCGATCTGAAGTCCAACGGTATGCAT
>WOR8_10002330_pt1 | contig 18818 bp, 19 predicted proteins | sample DeeMarSeWOR38_10_FD_19890 | JGI IMG/M metagenome (IMG submission 19890)
TCCCGTCTATAATCGGAAACACTAAGAATAGTATAATCGGATTGAAAATTTGCTACCAAAGCTCTCCACCTATTTAACTGGGCAAGCACAGACTCCTTTTTTAGGGCCTAATTCCCCGCAGCTTGTTGTAGCGAAGCGGAAATCCCGCCCAGCGGGGCTTCGGTATAATAGATCTTTTTCCTGTAACCCGATACCCCGTCAGCTTTGCTGCGGGGAGCCTTCATTTTTGTTTATAGATGTTTGTTTGAACGCTTCAAACCTCAAGACACCCTTTTGCAAATCAGTTTGGCCGGACGGATACGTTTTATGTTTGGGTTGTTTTTGAAGAAGGTTCATTTTTTTGTTGACAATCATTAAATACTAATTGTATACAGTTTGTCAACAATAAAATAGTCTTATTGAGTCCTCCGTCTCAACCATTATTCTTCCATATTCCACTTTTCATTACCTTGGGGGTATGTACATGTCTGTCAACGAATCAGTTGAGGTCAAAGGCGCTCCTATTAAAATTGATAAGCTTTCTAAGTTTTTTGGAAAATTCGGTGCCGTCCAAGAAGCAAATCTTGATATAAAGGCCGGAGAGTTCCTCACCTTTTTAGGACCAAGTGGTTCGGGTAAGACAACCACTCTGATGATGGTTGCCGGTTTTTTAATTCCTACGTATGGTGATATTGTTGTGGACGGTAAGTCCATTGTGACGGTTCCCCCTCACAAACGCAATATCGGGATGATGTTTCAGCACTACGCGCTTTTTCCCCATATGAGTGTCGCCGATAATATTGCCTTCCCCTTGCAAATGCGGCGCATGCCCAAAGACAAAATCAGCAAACGTTTAGGTTGGGCCCTTGACCTGGTTCAACTTTCAGAGTTTAAAAATAGGCGACCCCATCAGCTCAGCGGTGGCCAGCAGCAACGTGTTGCCTTGGCCCGGGCCGTTGTGTTTGAGCCCTCCGTGCTGCTTCTTGATGAGCCGCTCGGTGCTCTCGATGCTAAATTGCGTGAGAATATGCAGATCGAATTAAAGCAAATGCATGCGGCGCTGGGAACGACCGTCTTATACGTCACCCATGACCAAGCAGAAGCGTTGACCCTGTCCGACCGAATTTGTGTCTTCAATCAAGGGCGTATCATGCAGGTGGGGTCACCGGATGACCTCTACAACTATCCGGCAAACCGATTTGTGGCCGACTTTATCGGAGAAACCAACTTTTTAACCGGAGAAGTTATCGCCCAGGAAGAGAAGGGATGCACCATTCAACTGGATGACGTAACTACCATGAAGGGCCTTTTTCGAGATACATTCTCGAAACCTAAAAAATGGGCGACATATTCGCTGCGCCCGGAAAAAGTGCTGGTAGGTGAAGCTGCTGAACATGTTGAAAACTCATATGAAGGGACTGTACAAGAATTCCTCTATTTGGGTGAGTTTACCAAGTATCGTATTGCATTGAGCCCATCTATTGAGCTTACTGTGAAAGCAACCAATCGCAAAGGTCGTAAGCTGCTATCCAAAGGCGAAAAAACTGCGGTAGGTTGGGAAAGAGAGGAGATATTGTTGGTAGAGTCTGAGGTTCCACCGGACTCATATAATTAACCTAGTACCTTACAAAATCATACGGAAGGAGGTAAAGGAAACTATGGTAAAGAAATTATCATACAAAAAATGTTTTATAGCTGCTGGCCTGGCTGTATTGTTCACCTTGGGTGGGGTGATGCAAGCCGGTGCAGGCGAGCCACTGACGATGGAACAGGTGAAAGCCAAACTGGAAAAGTATAGAGGGAGTTCTCTGGTTGTCGTTTCCTGGGGGGGCTCGTATCAGGATGCTCAGCGCAAGGCCTATTATGAACCATTTGAAAAAGAGTTTGGTATAAAGATTGTCGAAGACAGCCCTGCGGCCGAAGCGAAGGTTATGGCCATGGTCAAGGCTAAAAACGTCACCTGGGATGTGGTGGACGGCGGGGCCTACAAATTAGGTGACCTTGGAAACCGGGGGTTTCTGGAAGAACTGGATTACAGCATCATTGACGCCAGAGATGTTGATCCTTTTTTTCATTCAAAGTGGTATATGAGCACCATCAGTTGGTGTGAGCTCCTGGGCTACCGGACCGATGTCTTCCCCGGCGACAAGGCGCCAACCAGTGGCACCGATTTCTGGGATGTCAAGAAATTCCCGGGCCGGCGTGCCATGCGCGATAACCCGATTTACAACATCCCCCTGGCCCTGCTTGCCGACGGCGTTTCCAAAGATGAGATTTACCCCATGACCGAAGCGAAGATTGAGAGAGCGTTTAAGAAACTGGATCAAGTCAAGCCGCACGTCAATGTCTGGTGGACCCAGGGAGCCCAGCCGCCTCAGCTGTTGACGGATAACGAGGTTGTGATGGCCACCGGATGGAACGGACGTATCTCTACAGTCTCTAAGGAAGGTGCTCCGGTCGCTGTTGTCTGGAACGGCGCGCAACTGGTATCGGATGCCTGGTATATTCCCAAAGGAACCAAAAACAAAGAGCTTGCTATGCTTTTTATCGCCTGGGCTACTTTTCCTGAGACCAACTGGCCCTTGTCGCAATACATCGACTATGGCCCTGTGAATAATAAGTCTCTGAAATTTCTGGACAAGGAGCTTCTTGAGCGGATGCCGTTGACGCATGCGGACAAAATGATCAAGTGTGATTTTGATTGGTGGTCGAGCAATTACATCGATATGCTCGATCGCTGGCGCGAGTGGAAGCTCCAGTAATACCTTAACTGGCCGGCACCCATCCTTTCTCTTGGGTGCGGGCCAGCAATCCCTCAGCACGGTTAAAGGAGGAGCGGGGCAGCAAATGACAGAAACAATCTCCCAGGCACAATCAATTAGCGTGGAGCGACCATTTATTAAACAACTTGCCCGTTTGGAGCGTTGGGAAAAGATAACGGTTTTTGCCTTCGTCGCCCCTGCCATGGTTTTGCTGTTAAGCCTTTTCGTCTATCCCCTTATTGTTTTTCTGCTTAACAGTGTGTTTGATCCCTCCTTTACCATCGAGCACTATGTCAAGGCGTTTACGCGACCGGTGTATTTGCGAATATTCCGCATTACTTTTGAAGCGTCTCTGTTCACTACCATCGGAGCATTGATTATCGGCTACCCGGTTGCTTACCTGTTTGCCCACGTGTCGGCAACTACCCGAAGTATTCTTCTGCCGCTGGTTCTCTTCCCATTTTGGACCAGTATTCTGGTGCGGATGTATGCCTGGATGGTGCTTTTGGGCAACGACGGCGTAATCAATCAGTTATTGCTTAAAAGTGATATTATTTCGTCTCCGCTGCCGATGCTCTTTAACCGCTTCAGTGTACTGGTGGGTATGATTCATTTTATGCTCCCTTACATGATTCTGACCCTATATTCGGTCATGGCCGGTATACCAAAAGAACTCACTCAAGCGGCGGCGAGTTTAGGGGCCCCACCGTACAAACAATTTATCAGGGTCTATCTGCCGTTGAGTATGCCCGGCATCGGCGCCGGTTGTTTGCTGGTCTTTATCCTGGCGGTGGCTTTTTTTGTGACACCTGCACTGTTGGGCGGAATCAGGGACACGATGATCTCTCAGGTTATTCAGAGTGAGATCGAAGATGCCCTAAACTGGGGATTCGGGGCAGCGCTCTCGATGCTCCTGATGATTGTGACCACCAGCCTCTATCTTATTTATAATCGGCTTATGGGCGTTGAACGTATCCACGGGGGATGAGAATATGGTTAAGGACCGATTCAATGAGAAGCACTGGGCATCTTTTAAGAAGGTTGTTTTTTATGTCTTTTGCGGACTCGTTTGCGTTTTTCTAATCATGCCGAATTTTATCGTTGTTCCCATCTCATTCAGCGGAGCACGTTTTCTAGAATTTCCACCGAAGACCTATTCCTGGCAATGGTATAACAATTACTTTGAAACTGAAGAGTGGGTTTCTGCGACCATTACGAGCTTTGAAGTGGCAATTTTGGTTACGATCTGCGCAACGATTCTGGGTAGCTTGGCGGCATACGGCCTCGTGCGTGGGCGCTTTCCCGGAAAGAATCTCATTAATTCCTTTATCATTTCCCCGATGGTCACGCCGGTTTTGGTCACCGCCGTGGCCATTTATAAAATTTATTCAGATTTAGGATTAACCGGAACACTGCTTGGTTTCACATTGGCGCATACCATTATGGCGCTGCCGTTTGTCGTGATTGTCATGTCGGCAAATCTGCGGGGTATAAACGTTGAGGTGGAACAAGCGGCCAGAAGCCTTGGAGCCAATCGGATAACCACGCTCAGACGGGTGATTTTCCCGCTGGCGCTTCCGGGAATGATTGCAGGAGGTCTTTTTGCTTTCCTGATTTCATTTGATGAACTGATCATCGCCCTTTTTATCAGCAGCCCGACCTTGTCCACCCTCCCGAAGAAGCTGTGGGATGGGTTGAGAACCGAAATTAATCCAACCATCGCCGCCGTATCCACACTTTTGGTCATTTTGAGTGTGGTCATCCTTTTAGGTGCCGGCTTTGCAAGAAAATACTTCGAAAAAAAGACCCAATAACCATGAAAAAAATCGACTTTCTCTACCTATCCCAAAAAGAAGTAATTGAAATTGACCTCTCCATGAAGGATGCGATCTCGATTGTGGAGGACGTTCTCAGAGAACACGGTTTCAAGGAATTTGAGAATCCGCCAAAGCCGGGAATTCATCCGTTGAGTGATGCGTTTATTCATGCCATGCCGGGATTTCTTCCACGAAAGAAAGCGGGAGGCCTCAAATGGGTGAGTGGTTTTGCCAGCAATTACAAATACGGCTTGCCCACAATTATGGGCCTGATTGTGCTCAATGATGTGAACACGGGACAACCGATAGCTGTGATGGATGGCGGGTATATTACCAACATGAGGACGGCGGCGGTGTCTGCCGTAGCGGCAAAGTACCTGGCAAATAGAGATGCCAAAGTGCTTGGGATTGTTGGTGCCGGCATCCAGGGACGTTATCATTTACTGAGTCTTAAGGAAGTACTGAAAAAAATTGAAGTTGCCAGAGTATTTGATCTTCATTCACAGGTATCACAGCGGTTGGTGTCTTTGATGAGTGAGCATGTAAATTTTGAGATTCAAATCTGCCAATCGTATCAGGAGGTTATTGAAGGGGCCGATGTCGTCATTACCGCTACGGGATGGCTTAAGGATCCGATATTTGAGGAGAAGTGGATTAAAGAAGGGGCCCTTGTGCTGCCGGTGCACACTCGTGGTTGGGAACCTGCGACTCTGGGCAAAATGGATAAATTTATCGTCGATGACTGGCAGCAATTTGATAGCTTCGTGGGAGGAACCGACGGGTTCTATGCTCCATTGCCGGATCTGTACGCCGAGTTGGGAGAGATCGTTATCGGGAAAAAGCCGGGTAGAGAAAACCGTAACGAACGCATTATCGATTTTAATGTCGGAATAGCCATTCACGATGTATCCATGGCCTCAGAGCTGTTAGCATTGGCGAAAGAAAAAGGCTTGGGAACCATACTGCCCCTGATGGAAGAGCAACTCCCATTCGCCTAACGTTTTTGATCATGTTACGGCGCCGTGGACATGGAAAGCATCCCTTCCTATTGTTCAGCGCTGCCCTCAGAAATTACTTTTCGATAACGACGCGCTAATTTGCAAGTTGCGCCGAGGGGTGCTGTAGACTACTTAGAATCTTATGTGTAATTACTTTACATTTTATGAAAAAAATCTTCATCACGAAAACACGAAACTTTGAAAGCACGAAATCTAACCTGTCTTTTTTTCGTGTTTTCGGCCTTTCGTGCTTTCGTGATTGTTCTTTCTTGGTTCCGGTTTGTCCGGGTTAGGAATTTACCCTCGACTTTTGCAACATCAGGGTTTACACCGTCCCCAACATTGAAAGAGCGAAACCCGTTTGATCCCAAGGTGAAAGCGGCAAACCAATGGGCCCCAACAAAATAATTTTGACCGTAGTCCTTGTTTTATCGATAGCCGCGGCTGTTTATTTAGGTGTGCATGATATTGATAAGATGACAAAGGTTGAGCCCGATGATGTTCAGAAAACAGGTGTAAATGCAAAAGTGGTGTTACCTTCGGAAGATCAAACCCATCAATCGTCGATCTATAATCGGACGACCGTTGAGCCCAATCCGCTAATCACGACAAATACCGTTGACCTACCATTCGAAAATGTCGACATCGGCGCATTCAAAAAAACTAGTTTACATCTGAAGCTTTGGGGAACCATTACCGGCAACAATGTCAGGGCATTCGCAATCATTGAAGAGACAACCAATCGCAAACAAAAGCTATACAGAGAGGGTGATGTGATTCAAAATGCCGTCGTGAAGAGAATTTTACGGGGAAAGGTAATTTTGAGTGTTGACGGTAAGTTGGAAATGTTAGATATCGAAACCAAACGGGCCGATGTTAACGCTAAAAATAAATACGGCGTTACGGCCCTGATCGATGCATCCTTTAGAGGCCAAAAAGAGGTCGTTGAATTATTAATCGTTGAAGGGGCGGACCTCGACGCCCAGGATAATAAAGGTGACACGGCTTTAATGAATGCGGCAATAAAAGGGCACATCGAGATCGTAGAGCTGTTAGTGATGAATGGAGCCGATGTCCACATCCAGGACAATTCGGGGAATACGGCTTTAATCGATTCAGCGAAATACGCCAGAAAATCAACGTGTGACGTCATCGGGTTTTTAATCGATAGTGGAGCCGATGTGAACGACAGTAACAACTATGGTGCAACCGCACTGATGAATGCCGCTCAGTGGGGACACCTAAAAAATGTAGATTGTCTCATTGCCGAGGGCGCTAACATCAATGTAACGTCTAAAAGTGGTGAGACAGCCATCAAGCTTGCAGAATTGTCCAAATATGAAGCTGTAGTAGAATTACTGAAGAAACATGGAGGTAATCGGTGGTAATTTTTAATAGCCACAGACGCACACAGAAAGACACAGACAACTTTTTTTAGGTTCTAATTCCCGCAGCTTGCGGCGATAGAATCGATAAAATCAATTGAATGCTACTCCGCAATTTGCCGCGGGGAAGTTTATTTTTTACCACAATATAGATGGGGAATGACTAACGTAGGCGGCACGGTATTGACAAAACGATGTGCTGAGGAAAATATGAGGAGGATACAATGAAGATCATGGTGTGCTACGATGGATCCAATGTGGCCAAAGATGCTCTGGATTTAGCCAAAAAATATGCAAAAACCTTGAACGCGACGATATGTTTGGTTACCTCGATGAAAACCGGTCCGGAGATACCGAGAGAAAAGTTCGAAAATGCCGAAAATGATTTAAATCATGCAAAAGTCTCTGTCAGAAAAGAGGATATTCCCTGTGAAAACCATCTTTCGGAGCACGCTTTGGAAACCGGCGAAGATCTCGTGCAATTTGCGGAGGAAAACAAGGTTGATATGATTTTTATTGGCGTTCGACGAAGGTCAAAAGTCGGCAAGTTGATATTCGGCTCAACCGCCCAGTATGTGATACTGAATGCACCATGTCCGGTGGTTTCGGTTAAATAAATAACTTGTATATGAATAAACCGTTTCTGATTGCATCATTTGTCATTATAGACAGTGTCCATTTTATTTTTGCGCGCCTTTTGCTACCCCACATTTCTCCCAATGTATCTGTTTTTTATGTAATGGCCATCGGTTCAATCCAGGTTGGTTTTTATGGTATGTTATGTTGAAGGATCCGGTTTCAGACCCTGTGTAGCCATCTATGGTTTTTTCTCACCATCGGTGCTGACACTAAGCCCGATTGCAGCTATAATCTGGGCCTTTTTTCTCTTTGGTACGATGCCATCCCTGCAGCAACTTATGGGTGGTGTGGGTGTGATCCTGGGTGTTTCAATCGTAACCTTAAAACAAAATATATAACACGGTTCACGTTTAGGTGAGATCTTAACGCGGTTTTCCATGAATGCAGATGTTATTATTATTGGAGGAGGTGTGATTGGCACCGCCTGCGCATACTTCCTTGCGCGACGCGGGGCAAAGGTGCTCGTCCTGGAACGCAGTCATTTGGGGGCTGGTGCTTCAGGCACCACTGCAGCGATAGTCAGCATCAGCGGAAGCAGTGGCACACCGGAACCGCTTCGTCCTCTGAACGTCGAAAGCTATAACCTAATACGGGAAGCTGAGCTGGATTTTGATCGACCTCTTGAAGTAATCCATGGGGGGGCGCTGTATGCGGCCATGAATGAACAGGAAGCCTCCGAGCTCCAGTCGTTTTACGAAGAAATCCGTGAGATGGGAATCGACTGTAAGCTTATGGACGGTACTGAAGCACGCCGGCTTGAGCCCTTGCTTTGCCGCGATATTGCCGGCGCACTTCACAACCCGGCGTGTTATCACGTGAATCCGTTTCGTCTGGTCGTGGGTTATCTCGACGCTGCATTGCGGCGGGGAGGCCGGATCGAGTATGGTGCTGACGTAAAGGAGGTGAAGGTCAACAATGGTCGCATCGAACGAGTTGTGACGGATCGAGGTGATTATCATGCCGATTGGGTTGTAGTTGCGGGAGGGGCTCACACCCCTCAGATTCTGTCCTCACAGGGTCTGCAAATTCCTATCGTACCAGCCCGCGGTCAGGTGATTCTTACCGAGGCCTGTCAACGGATGACGGAGCACGTGATCATGCTTTTAGACCATCTGTATATCCGGCAGACGGCTAACGGAAACTTTTATCTCGGCAGCCACACGGAGTTTGTCGGATTCGAAAACCGCATCACGGTGGAAAAGATCACCGCATTTGCGCAAGCATTCACCCATGCAGTACCCCTGCTTGCCAGAATACGTGTCTTGCGATTTTTTGCCGGATTTCGTCCTATTAGTGAAGACAACTTGCCTACCATCGGTCCGGTACCCGGCTGTTCTCGGCTGATTGTCGCGTCCGGGCATGGGCGGACCGGTGTGCGCTTTAGTGCCAGCACCGGTAAAGCTGTGAGTGAGCTGGTTTTGGATGGAAAAACTGAGCATCCGATGGATGCGTTTGCTGTAGATCGATTTACGAAAAAAAATGAAACTGGTTAATTGAAACACGATAATGCCACATTTTTTTCACCGCCCGGACTTGCATCCTGTTTCACGGAGCTTTGCCAGACACAGCGTTGGCAGAATTTTCTAATTTTTTTCGGTTGAACAAAACAAAAATAACTACGATGTCTAAAATAAAACACGTAAAAGATCATCGAATTAAAGACGGGATAACCCGTGGTAAAGAAATAGAAATTACCGTTGACGGCAAAATGCTGCGGGCTCATGACGGGGAGACCATTGGTGCGGTGTTAGCGGCTGCAGGGATCAGGGCGATCCGACGTGCACCACAGGGTTTAGATCCCCGAGGACTTTACTGTTGCATGGGCTCATGTCACGGCTGTCTGGTAACCGTGGATGGCCAACCGAATGTGCGTGCCTGTGTCACGACAGTTTGTGCCGGACAGCAGATTACACTGCAGGAAGGTATGGGACAAATCGATCTGGCTACTCCCGAACCACCACCCGGACGGCTTGTACGACGTGAGTTTCCACTAGTGGTGATCGGTAGTGGACCTGCCGGTCTTAGTGCGGCAATCGCGGCGGCACGGGTCGGGGCACACGTTTTGGTGATTGATGAAAATATACAGGCCGGAGGACAGATTTACCGACAGTTACCCGAGAATTTTCATGCAGTGAATCCATCTGCGTTAGGTGATGATTATACGGATGGTCAAATGCTTTTGAGACAGGCGGAGAGCCTCTCGCAACACATCACTATATGGAACGATGCGTTGGTGTGGTCCGTTTTTGATTTTCGCCAGCTTGCCGTGGCCCGCGGTAATGAGCTGATATTGATTGATGCCAAATCGATTGTTGTCGCAACGGGTGCCTATGAACGCCCGATACCGGTTCCCGGCTGGACCTTGCCGGGGGTTATGACAGCCGGCGGTGCTCAAGTCCTTTTAAAAAGCCAACGGATTCGACCCGGGCGGCGGGTGCTGTTGGCCGGAACCGGACCGTTGCAATTGGTTGTTGCCAATCAAATGCTTGATGCCGGAATGGAGGTGGTCGCCCTGGCGGAATCCGCTCCAACCATGAATGCGTGGCGCTTTTTGCCGGATTTGATGCGCCAACCGGGTTTGATCAAGCAAGGCCTTTGGTACATGTATCGGCTCAAGCGCGCCGGTGTTCAGATGCTGCGTTCATATGTGCTCAAAAATATTGACGGCGATGAAGAAGTTACGGCCGCTGTTCTTGGTAAAGTGGATTCCCGTTGTCATCCGGTTGCCGGTTCTGATAGACAATTTGATGTGGATACCGTTTGCATTGGCTACGGACTGATCCCCTCTATTTGGTTGACCCGCATGCTGGGCTGCCGGCACATTTATAATCCGATGGTTGGGGGGTGGGTACCCTTTTTTGATGCAACCATGCAGACAGATCAGAGCGGTATTTTTGTAGCCGGTGACGGCGCCGGTATTGCCGGTGTCCTGGTTGCGAAAATGGAAGGCACCATTGCGGGTCTGTACGCTGCCGCTCATGCCGGCAGGATTACGAAGGCTCAGGCCGAGCAAAAAGCTCGGGAGCAGCGTCGCAAGCTTGTTTCTATGGGCAAATTCCGCCGCGCCCTGGATCGCATGTATCAGATCCTTCCGGATCTTTATGCTAATGTATCTGATGATACCATCGTATGCCGCTGTGAGGGGGTCACTGCCGGTGCCATCCGTCAGGCGATCCGCGAAGGAACCATGAATTTGAACGACATCAAAAAGCGGACGCGCAGCGGGATGGGATATTGCCAGGGGACAAACTGCGAGCCGGCGGTTGCCGCCTTACTTGTGCGAGAGTTTGGCGCCAAAGCCGAGGAGATAAAATTGATGACAACGCGTCCACCGGCGAGACCGATACCATTGGGCTTGTTAATGGTGGATGTTGAGTAAAATTTGTAGTGTTGCATCCCAGGTATACCTTAACAATTTGAAAGGAGCAGAATATGAAAAAAATTTTGGTGCTTGGCGGCGTTGGGGCAATGGCTACGGAAACCACCGTTGACCTGGTGGAGACCAGTGACTTCGGCGATATTATGATTGCGGATATAAATATCGAAAAAGTGGAAGCCTTCATTGAAGAGCTCGACGATCCCCGCTTGAAGGCCGCCCGGGTGAATGCGGAGAGCATTGCCGATATGGTTCAGCTGATGCAAGGCTATGATGTTGTCGCTAACGGTCTGCCAAGAGTCTTTAGTGAGAACGCAATTCGTGCGGCGATTCAAGCCAAAGTGGACATGCTGGATTTGGTCAGCCCGCATGAGGAGACCTTGGCATTGGATAAAGAGGCACAGTCAGCAAATATTTCGGTTATTGGCGGTGTCGGAATCACTCCCGGCATAACCAATATTTTAGCACGGTTGGCAGCAGACCGTTTGGGCAACGTCGAAAAAATCGATATTGATTTTGCAGCGTTTCGATCCATTGCCCATTCTCCGGGGCTTTTGCACGTTATTCTGTGGGAATTTGACCCGCGTACGGAGAACCGGTATTGCTATGAAAACGGTAAGCTCATCCCGAATCCACCGTTTTCAGGAGCCCGAATCGTGCATTTTCCGGAACCGATTGGAACCCAAACAACGTATTTTGTTCCCCATGGAGAATCTCAAACTCTTTCAAAAAACATTGAAGGCGTGCAGCAGGTTTATATACGAGGCTGCTTTCCCCCACGGGCGATGGGTCTGGTCAGGGCCTTATATGATTACGGCATTTACGAGTGCGAACCGATGACGTTTGAAGGTGCAACGATTCAACCCTTAGATTTTATCCGACACTATTTATTAAACTCACCTGAGGGTGATGAGACAGAGGTGTGGGGATACTCGGTCCAGGTTGAAGTGGCGGGGCGGTTGAAAGATCAAAAGGTGATGTGTCGATTCGTAACAAGCCATCCATCTATGAACGCCTGGGGTGGGCGACGGGCATACTCCAAAAATGTGGGTATACCGCTTTCCATCGGCGCACAGATGGTCGCCGACGGAAAAGCCCAAAAAAAGGGCGTAGATGGAGTTGAGACGATGCTCCCGGCGCAACAGTTTGTTGATGAGCTGAGAAAACGCGATTTTGTGATTAATGAGTCAGTGATTTATCTTTAAGTAAAAACAACCGCCCGACATCTGTTGCTAGGCGGTTGCGTTACCGTGGTATGAGGGAAGGCCGGGTTATTCCTCACCCACGGCGTGCTTGACCATCACGGTCGTGTGAAGGTTTCTTTGGGTCAATAATTTAAAAAACGGTTCGGGGGGCACACACGCTTCAGCCGGTAACGCGCCCCTTTTGGTAATTATCCCGGACCCCAGCATTCGACACGTCACTCCGACAGGTGCCCCCACCGAGTGTGGCCCCGTGCCCATTTCCCAGGGTTCATACGGATGACAAATCATCTCAACCCGTATGTCTTGTAATTGGCCGTTTTTTTTGCCGGAAACATCAACCCGAAGTACCTTGTGGTCATCAGGTTTTGCCTTAGATCGCGGCAGCCGATCTGTGACTGCCAGGAGGAAGTCTCGAGGTGCAATCGTGGCCGTTCCAATTTTAATGGTTTCTGTGGAACCCAGACCCAGAGCAACAAGAAATCTTAGCTTTTCATCGAATGCCTTCGGCAGAGCCAGCTTAAAGGACATATTCTGAAGTCCCTTAGATCTAAATGTTGCCGGAATCGTGGCTTCCTCTGAATGCAGTGTACAATAAACGTGCTGGGTGCCCACCGGAGGTGGAAAATCAATTTCTTCTTCTCCATAAAATGGATGAACTTCTTTCCATTCGCCATTTTCAAAGATGTACGGATTCATAATGAATTCATCTAAAAGCGTTCCCAGCGCATAGGGTATCGTCAGGGGCGTATCCTGTTTTGCCAGATTGACAATACCGTCGCGAATATGAATTGATTCGACATTGTCTAATAGGTCAACCGCATACCTTGCCATGACGTTGACAATACCCGGAGCGCTTCCCATACCCAACACTGCCGTTAACCCCCTATCCTCAAATTGCTCGGATAAAAGCATTTGCTTGCGCGTAACGTGAAACAATCCTCCCATGTCCACGTAATGAACCCCTTCGGCCAAACAAGCGTCCATGACCTGCAAATTAAACCGATAAACAGTACAGTTGGCCAAAGCGGCGCTACCTCGAATGGCTTCTCTGAGCGCATTGCGATCGCTGAGGTCAACATAAACGGCGGTGGCTTTTGCGTTGCCCCAATTTTTGACTCTGTCTTTTAAGGCATCACCTGATTTCTCGAGGTCGGCTAACCGGATTTCGGTAACCTCAGGCGAGTCTGCCAGGTCGCGAATGACTCCCGGGGCCATTTTTCCTGCAGCTCCCAGTACGGTAATTTTCATGCGTTACCTCCGTCACACACCACTATAAATGGTTTCAAAACCCATCTAAGGCCCACACCCTTCTGTGCCGGCGCAAAGCGGATTGACACATCTGATCAATTAATTTTAGTCAAAAGTCAATATAAAAAATGATATCTCACTTGGTAACTGTTGACATGAACGAGGAAATCCAGATATTCAAACGTCAATCGGCACGTTTGGGGACATTTTTGAATCCTCCTTTCAGTGTTTCTATACCTGCAATCGCGTAATGATTCACTCGGAGATAAACATGAAATCCTTTGAGCGGATTCCGGTAACCACTAAGAGAAACATTCAGTTCGTCTTAACCGATATCGACGACACCCTTACCCATAAGGGTCGTTTGCCGGCTGTGGTCTTTGTCGCCATGGAACGTTTGAGGGCTGCGGGCATTCGAACGATCCCCATCACCGGCCGGCCCGCCGGTTGGTGTGATCATATAGCACGCATGTGGCCTGTAGACGGATTGGTTGGAGAGAACGGTGCCTTTTACTTTCGCTATGATGACAAGCTGAAAAAAATGCAGCGGCGCTATTTTAAGTCAGATGAACAGCGAGATGCGGATCGCATTCGATTGCAAACGCTAAAGAACGAAATTCTAACCAAAATCCCGCAGTGCCGCGTGTCGGCAGATCAAGCCTACCGCGATGCAGATCTGGCAATCGATTATTGTGAAGATATACCACGATTGGCTGAAGGTGATATTTTGGATATCGTACACCTTTTTGAAAATGCCGGCGCTAGGGCCAAAGTCAGCTCGATACATGTCAACGGCTGGTTCGGCGATTACGACAAGCTCACCATGACCGGGATTCTGTTTGATGAAGTCTATGGCAGGTGCCTGGACGATGCGAAGGAACGTGTCATATTCATTGGAGACTCACCGAATGACGTACCCATGTTTGCCTACTTCCCCAATTCGGTCGGTGTTGCCAATGTCCTGCAGTTTAAGGAGATGATGACCCATTATCCAACCTGGATCACTGAGAAAGAAGGCGGGCTCGGGTTTGCAGAGATGGTGGATGGGCTCCTTTCTTAGCGATCTTGCTTATTTTTTAACAGGTATCTCATGAGGTTTTAAGCTATCATAGTAAAAATTAAAAAATTTTGTCATAGAGAATACGAATGTTGTCACCAAGGGATTTTACGTCTTTTCAAGAGGGTGCCAAGCGATTTCAGAAAGCCATGGCAGGTATACCGGATCGGGTTCCGGTGTGCGCTCAGATGCATGAATTTGCCATGCAGGAAATCGGAGCGACGGCAAGAGACTTTTATACAAATCCGGAAATGCTGGCTGCCGGTACCTTGGAAATCCAGGAGAAATACGGTATTGATGTTCCGGTCCTTGACTACGATGTTTACAATATCGAAGCCGAAGGCATCGGGCAGGCCATGAAATACAGTGACACCGATATGCCGGATGTTGATCGAACGAAGCCGTTAATTCGTGATTACGATGATGTGCGCAAGATTCGGACCCCTGATTTTGATTCAGAGGGACGCTTTCGGCACGTCATAGAGATGAACAGGATATTTCGCCGGCTGATCGGAGATGACACCGAAATTACCACGAGGTTTTGCGCACCATTCAGCCTGGTGGCAAATATCCGGGGCATCGAGCAAATTATCATGGATATCTATACCGATCCCGACTTTGCACGGCGCCTTTTTGACCGCATTACGGAAGAGCTGTTGGTTCCCTGGATATTGAGGCTGAAACAAGAATTTCCGAATGTCACATCTATTTCCGGCGATGATGCGGTCAGTTCTTTGCCGATTGTGAATTTGGATATTATCAGAGAATGGAACGTGCCTTATATCATGCGTCTTCGGGAACTATGCGGACCTGAGGTGTATGTGCCTAACTGGGTTGGAGAAGCTCATCTCAAAGAACCGGAGCAAATGCTTGACCTCAAAAGACAGGTGTGTCCGGGATTTGTCGAGGGTCAGGACCCCGATGTTGAAAGACTGGGACCGGATTGGTATAAGCAGTATGCGCGACACCATGAGTTGCCGCTGATACTGGGTGTCGGAGCAGGTTTTCTGGCTACACGCACTCCCGCAGAGGTAGCGGCTCGTGTGAGGCATTACGTTGAAATTGGTGGTAAAGACGGCAAATTTGCCCTCTACCTGTGTAATCTGGGCGCCACTACGCCGGCCGAAAATATAGCTGCCGCTATTAAAACAGTTCGCACTTATGGGACGTATTAACCTGCCCCCAAATGAGCGTAAATAAAATGAGGCAGGCAAGACATTTTCAGGGAAGCGTGCTGACGGTTATCCCGAAAGCGCACGTAAGTTAAACCGGCTCATCTTCAAAGCCTGTTCCAAGAGACGTCACTTGATCTTTGCAGATAACCAGAAAAGATTAATTTGGTAAGACTCATCGATAATGGAACTTCCGACCAAAGAACACTGCTACCAGCTCATGTGTGACATGCAGATGCTGGATCACATTGTGATCCATTCTCTGCAAGTCTGCCGAGTGGCCACATTTTTAACGGATGTCTTAAACCGTGAACGACTCAATTTGAATATCGAATTGATCCGGGCTGCCGCACTTCTGCATGACATCACCAAGACCCGCAGCTTTAAAACTGAAGAAGATCATGCCCTCACCGGTGGTCAGTATCTTTGTGACCTTGGCTATCCGGAGGTGGGCAACCTGGTGAGACAACACGTCAGGCTGGATCAATACGCCACCGGCAAGGCTGTTAGCGAAGTAGAAATCATAAATTATGCTGACAAACGCGTTCTGCATGATGAAATCGTATCTCTTGAGCAACGCCTAAACTATATCCTTGAAAGATATGCCAAGAAACAGGCGCATCGTGAACGAATTCATATTCTCTGGCAAAATACGAAGAAATTGGAGAAGAGGATATTCAGTGATTTGTCATGTGCACCGGGAGATCTAATGCAGTTGCTTCCAGCCAGGGGCTATGTAGCTGAATTGCAGGATTATCAACGTGTGTGCGCTCTACTACCAAAATAGTTGATGATGACTCAATCCACGGAACGCTTCTCATAAACCTAAATTTAGATATGTGAATGGGGAGCATAAAAACCTTTAATCACGAAAGCACGAAAGATGGAAAGTATGAAAATAGATGTTTAGTTTACGTTTCTCTTTCGTGTTTTCATAATTTCGTGGTTTCGTGATTCGCCTTTACCTATGCTAAAAGCTATCATTTTCGATTTTGGCCAAACACTGGTGGATTCGGCCAATGGCTTTCGGAAGGCAGAAAAAGAAAGCCAGGATAAATTGTTGCAGCATCTTGGCTTGTCGAATCGTGAGGACTTTTTGTCCATCTACCGGCGCCTGCGGCAAGAGTTTCACGACCGCTCCAATTTTTCCCGCAGATCGCTCTTTAATGAAGTCTATTCCTATTACTGTCTGGCTGCCGACGAAAAGCTGCTTGAGCAATGGGAAACTGAATACTGGGAAACGGTGAAGGCTCACACTAGAATTTTTCCTGAGGCTGAAACGGTGCTCGCAACCCTTAACGCGCGCTATGCCGTGGCGCTTATCACCAACACCCAGGGTCAGAAAAGATCCGGCACTCATCGCATCACTCTTTTTCCTGAGCTGGAGACATTTTTTAAGGTTATTGTGGTCGCCGGTGAAGGTGCGATTCCCGCCAAACCGGATCCCGAGCCGTTTCACCGCTGTCTTATAAAATTGGGGATTGCGCCCTCGGAAGCGGTCTATGTGGGCGATGACTGGCGGATTGACATTTGCGGGGCGAGAGAAGCCGGGCTGCACGCCGTCTGGCTGAAACATCATACCGTCCGGCGCAATTGGCCGATAGTGGAAGATGCGGTTCCCATCATTACCAATCTAAATGCATTGCTTGAAATAGACCATCTAGTTAGCTCGTTTTGACCGGTTGCAACAATTGATACAGCCAGCTGCTGCGCAACCGGATGGCTTCTTCGGGACATATCTCATGGCAGCAGTAACAACGGATGCATTTGTCGTCATCGATGAAAGCGCGCTCGTTCTTCCAGCTGATCGCGTCCATTGGACAACCTTGGATACATGTGCCGCAGGCGATACAACGGTCCCAAATTACCTGGGGCCGGACCGTAAATGCATTTTTGAACATAGGTTCAAACATGCGCTGGTACCAGGGCAGCGGCCCAAACCCTAAACTTCCGGGGGATACTTGGGGCAGCTTGAAATTCGGAATTTTTACGTCGGCCAGATCCGCCCCGATGATGTCAATATCTTCCAGTCGGTTGGGATTGAGGCCTCTCTGCTCGGCCACCATAATGACGGGATTTTGGGTTGGATCGATGCCCATGATTTCGCCGGCAACCACATCTAAAGCCAGGGGATTTTCGGAACCCAGGAGCAAACCGACCGACCTTGGATCACCGGTTCCCGGTCCATCCCCCTCCATTGCCAACACAGCGTCCATAATTGACAAACGTGGTGCGATGTATTGGGCTAAATCGAGCAGCATTCCGGCAAATCGTTCCGTATCATGAAGTTTAGCATGGTATCCAGGTTTGGACATTCCAGGTAGTACCCCGAAAATATTTTTGACAGCGCCGGTCATCACGGTGAAAAGGTGGGTCTTCATTTTACACAAATTAAAGACGGCATTTGCCTCATAAACCGGTGTGATGATGTCAAAGTGCTTGGTGAGAATCCCGTCCGGATACGATACCGGGCGAGAGGTTGTGTCCCAATTGACCTCAATTCCAGCCTCCTGAGCTGCCTGGTGCATTCCGCTGGTGCGATAAATTTTATCCAGGGTTTTCGCGGTGTAGAGGTAGCCCGCACCGGGAGAGTCGGCAATCACAGGCTCTGCCCCCGCTACCTTGGTCAGACCGGCGACCGCCGCCACTAATGACGGGTGAGTGGTGACTGCTTCATCGGGCCTGGCTTCTCGCAGCAAATTGACTTTGAGGACAATTTTCTCGCCCTGTTTGGCAAACCGCTCCATTCCGCCCATCAGATTAATCAGGGTTGAAAGCTTATGTTCGATTTCATCGTAACCCTTGCATTGAACAATATAAACCTTGTCGTCCATGGCATTATACCTTTATGAGATTAAGTTCGATTTTATGTATCCAGCCAGTTTAAAATAACTTTTCCCGAACGGCCGGAGCGCATAACTTTGAAGCCTTTTTCGTATTCCGTATAGTGAAATCGGTGTGTGATGACGGGCGTGATGTCCAGGCCGGACTGGATCATGACCGACATTTTGTACCAGGTCTCATACATCTCACGGCCATAAATGCCCTTGACGGTCAATCCATTGAAGACCACAAAATTCCAATCTATGGCGGTATCAGGCGGCAGAATCCCCAATAACGCGATTTTGGCACCGTGGCACATGTTGGGCAGCATCGCCCGCAGGGCATCGGGGCTGCCGG
>WOR8_10005459_pt1 | contig 18812 bp, 21 predicted proteins | sample DeeMarSeWOR38_10_FD_19890 | JGI IMG/M metagenome (IMG submission 19890)
AAGCTTCATTCAGAGTCCATTTCTTGACCAGTGACTGGAACCTGCAGCATCGCTGCATTGCCTGTTAGAGGGAGGTGCGAGCATTTTCCTTCGCTGGAGGATGCTGATCTGCACATTTTTTCAGCGGGCGAGCAACTCGTGGACCCGGTCGGGAAAGTCCGTGAACACGCCGTCGACAGCCAGGTTGGTGCAGAAATACCGCACCATCTCCTCAAACGTCGCGAATCCGGGGGGCAGCTCGTCAAGCCTGAAGGTATAGGGATGCACCAGCAGGCCGGCACTGTGCGCCCGCTCGGCGAGCCCGGTGGAGCGCGGCGGATCGCCGCCGGTGCCGGGCACATAGAGCTTGTTCACCCACGGGCCGATCGGATCGCGTCGACCGTCCGCGCCAGCTCCGCGAGCCCGTGCTCGGTGCACAACAAGTCGTAATCCGTTGCAGCCTCCCCCCAGCTGTTGTCGCCGATGAGCTGGACGAGCCGCATCCGACAGCCGAGTTCTCCGCGCAGTCGCAGAAGCTCGTCCGCGTCGAAGCACTGCACGAATATCCGGTCGTCCGGCCCCTCGTAGCCGTGCGCAGCAAGAACCCCGAGCATCGCGGCGGCGAGGTCGATGCCCTGCTCCCTGTGCCAGGCCGGCCGCTTGATTTCCGGGTAGACGCCGGTAGTCCCGCCCGTGGCGCGGTTCAGGCCGCTGACGAACGTGAGCTCTTCGGCCAGCGTATGTACTCCGAAACGACCGCTGCCGGGCGGAAAGCGGTGCGGATAGACAGGCAGCCCGCCGGCATCGAGACGCTCCGTCACCTTGAGCGTGCGCATTTCGCCCAGGTCGAAGTCGCGCGCATAGTAGCGGCCGTCCTCGCGCGCCCGCCCGGGAAAGCGTTCCGCCACGTTGGTAACGCGGTCGAGATAGATATCGTGCAGCACGACGAGCTGGTCGTCTCGAGTGGCAACCACGTCCTGCTCGAGAAAATCAGCACCCATCGCATACGCCAGGGCCTTCGCCGGCAAGGTGTGCTCGGGCAGGTACCCGGAGGCGCCCCGGTGCGCGATGATGACGGACATATCGCAGGGCGCTTTAATAAAGTCTTATAAGACTATGTTTTTTCGTCAATTTCACCGTCTGAATCCCAGCCGGGAAAGTCGATGGTCTCCCAGCGGGCGGTGTCTTCGCCGCGGGCCTGCCGTTTGAGGGCATCGACGATTTCCCGGTCGTTCCACTCGATGTGTTCTTTCACCCGGTCGACCACGGCCTGCGGGGTCTCGAGCAGGCCGCCGAAAGGCCGGATTGCGATCATTGGTTTCGAATTCGCGTCCGCGGCATCCATCAGGAAACGGGCCAGGCTTTCTTTGTCCTCGTAGAGACTCGGCAATACAATAACGGCTTCTGATTCCTTTATCTGGGCGATGAGTTCTTCCTTGATGGCCTCGATGCCGCCCGTTTCGGGCACGTTATCGGGCTTGCTGACGTTGAGATAGAAGAAGCGATCGACGCTCTCCAGGAACTCGAACACCCGCAGGTAGTCATCCGTTTCGTGGAACGCATGAGTTACGAACACCCGTATAGGATTGCTCTCGGACACGATTACCTCCGCTAATACGATTGTCATGACGATTCTAGCCAATTCGAACGGGTATCGTGCGACCGCGATCACGTATGCAGGATTCTGTTTCCATGCCCGCGGCGTTTCGGTATCGTAGCGACGCGCATGCGACTCCTTCTCTACAACATTCGATACGCCGTTGGCGGCGGTGCCAGCATGCACATGCCGTTGCCGGGCGCAGGCTACGTGCTGGGCAATCAAAGCGTGCTGCCGGAGATCACGCGTTTCATCAAGGACGTCGATCCGGACATCGTGGGGCTCATCGAAGTCGACACGGGTTCGATCCGGAGCCGCATGGTGAACCAGGCCGAGAAGATTGCCACCGACCTGAAGATGAACACGTCGTATGAAACCAAGTATGGGTCCAGGTCCTTTAACCAGGTACTGCCGATCGTGCGCAAGCAGGGTAACGCCTTCATGGCGGCCCAGCGGGTTCACGGCGAGAAATTTCATTATTTCGATACGGGCATCAAGCGCCTGATCATAGAGCTCGAGATGGCGGAGTTCGCCGTATTCCTTGTGCACTTGTCGCTGAAGTACCGCCATCGACACCTGCAGCTACGGCGCCTGTACGACCTCATCGAGGCAACCGAGAAACCGGTGATCGTAGCCGGTGATTTCAATACATTCTGGGGCGAAAACGAGATCTACCTGTTCATGCGGGCGGCGGGCCTGAAATCCGCAAACGTGGGTGGATTGCCGACCTACCCGAGCCGGGCGCCGCGCAAGGAACTGGACTTCGTGCTGTACCAGGAAGGCATTACAGTAAGCGGCTTCGAGGTTCCCGACGTCAGGCTCTCGGATCACCTGCCCCTCATCTGCGACTTCGAGGTGACCAAAACATCATGACGCTAAAGCACTGGACATCGGAGACCGGCGACGACGGTATCGTCTGGCTGTGCATCGACAAGTCGGACGGCGGCGCCAACGTGCTGTCCGGCGAAGTACTCGAAGAACTTCACCAGCTAATCGAGCCGCTGGCGAAACAGCCGCCGAAAGGCGTCGTGATCCATTCGGGCAAGAGCAACGGCTTCGTAATGGGCGCGGACATCAACGAGTTCACGAAGATCGAGAACCCGCAGCAGGCTTATGACCTGATTCGGCTGGGACAGCAGGTTCTGGATGAGCTCGAAGCGTTGCCCTGCCCGACCGTCGCCGCGATCAACGGTTTCGCATTGGGCGGCGGTCTCGAGCTGGCCATGGCCTGCGACTACCGCGTTGCGCTCGAGACCGACAAGCGAATTCTCGGCCTGCCCGAGGTGCAGCTCGGCATCCACCCTGGCTTCGGCGGTACGGTTCGGGCGGTTCGGATTGCGGGCGTTCGACCGGCGATGCAGCTGATGCTCACCGGCAAGCCCATCACTGTCGGCAAGGGACGCAAGATCGGCCTCATCGACAAGATCACGGATGCGGACGGCTGGCGATCCGCGGCGCAGGAACTGATTGCCGCCAGGCCGCCACAACAGAAAGCGCCAATGGTCGAGCGCCTTTTGAACCTGCCGATAATCAGGCCCTTGATACGCAACGTGCTCATCAAGCAGGTCGCCGGCAAGGCGCGCAAGGAGCATTACCCTGCGCCTTACGCAATCATCGAACTCTGGAGCCGCCATGGTGCGTCGACGCGGACGGGCTACGAAGCGGAGGCACGCTCGATCGCGGAGCTGATGTGCACGAGCACATCACGAAATCTAGTACGGGTGTTCTTCCTGCAGAACAAGCTCAAGGGCCAGGGGAGCAAGTCTGCGGCCAGGATCTCGCACGTGCACGTTGTCGGTGCGGGCGTCATGGGCGGCGATATTGCAGCATGGTGCGCGCTGCGCGGCCATACGGTGACGCTGCAGGATCGTGAGCAAAAATATATCGATCCGGCCATGCAGCGTGCAGCGAAACTGTTCGGGAAGCGTATCCGCAACGAGGCCGACCGGGCCGCTGCAACAGAGCGGCTGCAAGCGGACGTCGAGGGTGCCGGTGCGGCGAAGGCAGACCTCGTCATCGAAGCCATATTCGAGAATCTCGAGGCCAAGCAGGCTCTGTACAAGTCGTTGCAGGAGAGGATGCCCGCGGGGGCGCTGCTGGCCACGAACACCTCGAGCATTCGTCTCGAGGAGCTGCGCGTCGGCCTAGACGCGCCAGAGCGCTTCATCGGCCTGCACTTTTTTAATCCGGTCGCACAGTTGCCGCTCGTCGAGGTCATTCGCTGCGAGGACACCGAGCAGGAGGCCCTCGACATCGGTTTCAGTTTCGTCAAGGGCATCGGCAAGCTGCCGCTGGAGTGCATGAGTTCACCGGGCTTCGTCGTAAACCGTATCCTCGCGCCCTACATGGCCGAGGCGATGGAGCTGGCTGAATCCGGCGTGCCGCTCGTCGAGATAGACCGTGCGGCGGAAGCGTTCGGCATGCCGATGGGGCCGGTCGAGCTCGTCGATAGCGTCGGTATCGACGTCGCCCTGCACGTGTCAAAAGTACTGGGTGCCGCAATGAACAGGCCGGTGCCCCAGAAGCTGGCCGACATGGTGGAATCCGGTCACCTGGGACGCAAGAGCGGCGAGGGTTTCTACCGCTGGGAGAGCGGCAAGGCCGTGAAGCCCGGTGCCGACGGAAGCGGCACAGCAGAGGACATCGAGGACAGGCTGATACTGCCGATGGTTAACGAGGCGGTCGCCTGCCTGCTGGACGGCGTCGTCGCTGATGACGACCTGCTGGACGCCGGCGTGATCTTCGGCACCGGTTTCGCGCCGTTCCGCGGCGGGCCGATCAACTACGCACGGGAACGCGGCGTGGACGAGGTGGTGGCCCGCTTGAACGATCTCACACAACGCTATGGGGAGCGGTTCACACCGCACGAGGGCTTTTCGAAAATCTGATCACAGTTTTCAGTCCAGGTACCCGCAAACTGTGCGGCGCTTCACGCTGCGCGCAGCCGGGTGTATCGGAAGTCATTGAATAGAAGGTAGAATACGGGCGGCTGGACGATTGAACGACGACGCACGGCAACAGGACATCGAATGACACACGAGCCGGTAAGCACCGCGCTACTGCAGCAATTCTCCCCGCTTGATGGCCTCAAACGGGACAACCTGGCGGCGCTCGCCCGCAAGGTGCAGGTGCGTGAACTATCCCCGGGCCAGGTGTTGTTCAAGGAAGGCGACACCGAGAAACGCACGATATACATCGTCTCGGGCGTCCTCGAGCTTCAGGACCAGGGCAAGACGGTCGAGACTATAAACGGCGGCAGCGACGCGGCGCGTAATCCGGTGGCCCCGATCTTCCCCCGGCGTGTGTCCGCGAAGGCGCGCGACCGCGTGCAGTTCATTTCCATCGACAGCGATCTGCTGGACGTCATGCTCACCTGGGACCAGACCGGCACCTACGAGGTCTCCGAGCTGGCTGACGAATCCGACAGCGGCAACGAAGACTGGATGACGATGCTGTTGCAGACCAAGGCGTTTCACAAGATTCCGCCGGCGAACATCCAGGCGATCTTCATGCGCATGCAGCAAATCAACTATAAGGCGGGCGACGTCATCCTCAAGCAGGGAGCGGAAGGCGATTACTTCTACGTCCTCACGCGCGGCAGCGCGCTCGTTACGCGCGAGACACCACTGTCCAAGGATGGCATCAAGCTCGCTGAACTGCGGGTTGGCGACACGTTCGGCGAAGAAGCCCTGATCTCCGACGCAAAGCGAAATGCCACGGTGACCATGCTCACCGACGGCGGCGTCATGCGGCTCGGCAAGGACGACTTCAAGAAGTTACTCAATGAGCCGATGCTGGACTGGGTGGAATTCGAGGAAGCCGAGCAGATCATCCAGGGCGGCGGGCAGTGGCTCGACGTACGCCTGCCCAGCGAGTTCGAAAACCAGCACCTCGACGGCGCCATCAACATCCCGCTGTACTTTATCCGGCTCAAACTCAACACACTCGATCAGAGCCAGAAGTATGTCGTGTGCTGCGACACCGGTCGGCGCAGCTCGGCGGGCGCTTACATCCTCAGCGAGCGAGGCTTCCAGGCCTACGTTCTGCGCGGCGGCATCAACAAGGAACAGGGCTAGGCGTTTCTACATCGTGTGGGTGGGCTTGTCGCCGCCCAGAGCGCCGGCAAGATAGGTTTCGATCTTCTTCTGCGTGTTGCCCTGGTCCTGGTCGCTGAACTGCACCCCGATTCCGGCAGTGCGCTTGCCCTGCGCGCCTTTCGGCGTCATCCAGATGACTGTGCCCGCCACCGGGATCTTCTCGTCCTCGCCCATCAGGTTCAGAAGCATGAAGACCTCATCGCCCAGGCGATACGAGCTGTTGGTAGGTATGAACAGGCCGCCGTTGATGACGTACGGCATATACGCAAGGTACAGCGCGCTCTTGTCCTTGATCGTCAGTGTCAGCAGTCCCGGTTTGCTCATCTTCTTACCTCTGGGCCGGCATTAGCCGCATACCACCCAAGTCTGTGTTCCATCCCGCGTCGGCGAGGCCCTCTGCCCAGTCGATCAACAGTGATTCCAGTGTTAGCTGAACGTTGTACGACCCTTTTGGCTGGCCTCGCAGCCGGTTGATCCTGTCTAGATAACAAAACAGGTTTCGCCTGTCCATGCGCTTCAGCACAGAATCGTCAATTGCCAGCCCGGGCGCGCGGTCGCGCCCGCCTGCGAGCGCCAGTGCACCCTGTCTCAGCTGCCGCGCCAGCCAGTCGAGCACAAAGCCGGCCTCCAGCTTGCTCCAGCGCTCCGCAACTTCTATCGGGGATACTTTTCCGGCCCCGACCGCTGTGAGTTCCCGGCTCATGGCGGCAAGCGTATCGAGGTTATCGAGCGCGTCAATCGCCGCGAGCGGTGCATTGCCGGCCACGCGCAGCGCCTCGGCCCAGCGGGCGCCCGGCTGCAGGCGGTCCAGCCACGCCAGGCCCTGGCTCTCGCCCGGTGGTGCAAAATCAATGCGCTGGCAGCGGCTGAATATGGTCGCCGGCAGGCGCCCGATACGGTCGGCAACGAGGACCAGTAATGCGTCGCCCGGCGGCTCCTCGAGCGTTTTCAGGAGGCTGTTGGCCGCGCTGTTCGTCATCCTATTGGCCGGCTCGATCACCGCCACCTTGCCGCGTCCCTCATAGCTCGTGAGCTGCAGCGTGGCGACCAGGCCGCGAACCTGCTCGATGAGGATCCCCTGCTTGTCCTCAGGCGGCTCGAGCCACTGCAGATCCGCGTGCTCGGGCCGCTCGAACGGAAACTGGGGCAGCGCGGACTGCGTGCCGATGCCGAGACGTCCACCCGCGATCCAGGCGGCCGCTGCCCGCTTGCCGATACCGGGAGGGCCCGCCAGCAGCACTGCGTGCGGGACCCTGCGGTGCCGTACCCGGTCGAGCCAGGACCGGGCGAATTCGCTGTGCCAAGTAATATCCATAAAAACAATAAATTAAGAACTAATACTCATGTTACCTATCAGCTAACAGGCCGGTCGCGATCTCACTTATGGCCGCCTGCACGGTATCGAGGTCCCGGGCACAGTCAACGATTTTGAAGCGTCCCGGATCGGCGGCCGCGAGTTCCAGGTACGCCTGCCGGACCCGCCTGAAGAAATCCGCCTGCTCCACCTCGAAGCGGTCCAGTTCGCCACGCCTGTCGGCCCGTTGCATGGCGGTCTCGACAGGTGCGTCCAGCAGGATCGTGAGATCGGGCTCGAGGTCGCCGTGAACGAACCTCGCCAGCCACTCGATGCTGTCGCGCGGAAAGCCGCGACCGCCACCCTGGTACGCGCGAGTCGAATCGGTGAAACGGTCGCTGATGACCCAGGTGCCATCCTCAAGCGCCGGCCGTATCGCATTGTTCACGTTGATCGAGCGCGCCGCGAACATAAGCAGGAGCTCCGCGACGTCCGGCAGTGGTTCGTCGCCGTGTTCCTTCAGGATGTTCCGGATTTCTTCCGCGATGGGTGTACCCCCCGGCTCACGGGTCTTCATGACCGTATGACCCTGCGCCTCGATGAGGCCGGCGAGAAAGTCGATGTTGGTGGACTTGCCAACACCCTCGATGCCTTCGAACGTGATGAATTTTCCGCGCTGCACGCTACATTCCTTTCTTGCGGTTGCTGCGCAGCCGTTTCAGGTATTCGGACACGGCCGCATCGTGCTCGGCCTTGGTCTCGGAGAACTTGTGGCTGCCGTCGCCGAGGCCTGTAGCGACGAAATAGAGTTCGTTGCCCGGCGCCGGGTGCAGTGCTGCCCGAATTGCGTCCCGACCCGGCATAGCGATCGGTGTCGGCGGCAATCCACCGCGCGTATAGGTGTTATAGGGGGTGTCGGTCCTGAGATCGCGCCGCGTGAGATTGCCGTTGAAGCCCGGTCCGATACCGTAGATGACCGTCGGATCGGTCTGCAGGCGCATGCGTTTCCCGAGGCGTCTCGCGAACACGCCGGCGATGCGGTGCCTTTCGTCGGCCCGGGCGGTTTCTTTCTCGACGATCGACGCCAGGATGAGCGCCTCGTAGGGCGAGGTGACGGGTGCGTCCGGATCACGCTTCGGCCACTCCTCATTCAGGACCGTTTGCATCAGTCCGTATGCCTGTTTGAGGAGCTTTCGATCGCGGGTATTGCGCGGGAAATGGTAGGTCTCGGGCAGGAACAGGCCCTCGGGGTTTTGCGTATCGGCGCCGAGCTCCTCCAGCAGCGCGGGCCAGTCTTCCTGGCTCATCTGCGCATCGATCTGCGGGTGCGCGTGCAACTCACGCAGCAAGTCCCACCTGTTCCAGCCCTCGACGATTGTGAACGAGTACAGCAGCACGTCACCGCTCGTGAATTTTTCGAGCAGGCCGGCTGTCGTGGTGCCGGGCTCGATGAAGTACTCGCCGGCGTGCACGGAACCGGCCTTGCCGGAGACGCGCCCGTAAATGCGCAGCATCGTGGGATAGGCGATGATCCCCTCGTCTGCAAGGCGCTGGCTGACCCTGGCGAACGGCGTGCCCGGTGCTATCTCGAAACTCGTGCCGTCGTCGGGCACGCTCACGGTGCTGTCGAGAAAGCGGTGCACCTGCCAGATCGCCGCGGCTCCGATGACCACAAGAGCTACGATCAGGATGCCGAGTGCCTTCGCGAGCGGTCTCAAGCCGGTCCCTCCGCGACGCCGCTTTCCCTGAGCAGGGCTTCGACGCGCCGGAATGTTTCTCCGGTTTGCCAGGCATGATTGCCGCAACGCCTCGCGGGCAGGATACCGAACTGGCTGTTACTGATGAACACATCGTCGGCGGCCCATAATTCGCCGACTTCGACGTCGCGAACCTGGCATTCGATTTTTGCTCGGTCGAGCAATTCGAGCACGTGGCGCCGCATGACGCCGGAAACGCCACAACGGGTTATTGCTGGTGTTGCCAGCGCCTGGCCGGTGATGAGGAACACGTTGCTCATGGTACCGCAGATGACCCGGCCGTCAGTATCCAGAGTCAGGCCTTCGAACACCGAATCATCGCTCCATTCGCTGCGAGCGAGCACCTGCTCGAGGCGGTTGAGTGTTTTCATGCCGGCCAGCTGCGGTTGAAGGGCAAGCCGCGTGTTGCAGAGCCTCAGGGTAACGCCGTCGCGGTAGCTGGACTCCGGCAAGCGACGCGCCTCCGCGACACCGGTCAGCAGCGTCGGAGACGCATCGCCTGTGCGGCGATAGCCGCGCGGTCCCCGTCCCGCGCTCAGGATGATCTTCGCGACACACCGGTTATGTCCTGCCTGCGCCGTATCCAGCGCGGTATGCACCGCGGCGCGCAGCGCCGGCTTAGCGGGCACCTGCAAACCGAGCCGTGCCGCCCCCGTTTGCAGCCGTTCGACATGGTAGTCCCACAGGCGCGGCGCGCCGTCACGTATGGCGATCGTTTCGAAGAGGCCATCGCCGTACTGAACGGCCCGATCGTCGGCGGAAACCGTGGCGCCAGGGCGTCCGTCCAGGAACCACTCGGTCATGCCACAAGCGACCGAAGCATGCCCTCGGCCTTTGCCCGGGTCTCCGCGAGCTCGGCTCGCGGCTCGGAGTCCGCAACGATGCCTGCGCCGGCCCGCAGGCTGAGCGTGCGGCCCTGCAGGACCATGGTGCGGATCAGGATATTGAGATCGAGGCTGCCGTCGCGATTCAGGTAACCGAAAGAACCCGTGTAGGCACCGCGAGCGCCGCCTTCCAGTTCGTTGATGATTTCCATGCAACGGACCTTCGGGCAGCCGGTGATCGTGCCACCCGGAAATACCGCCCGGATGGCCTCGCCCGGCGCGATACCCTCCCTGAGACGCCCGCGCACGTTCGACACGATATGATGCACGTGCGCATAGCTCTCCAGCGCCATCATCTCGTCGACCTCGACGGTTCCCGCTTCACAAACGCGGCCGAGGTCGTTGCGTTCGAGATCGATCAGCATGATGTGCTCGGCGCGCTCCTTGGGGTTCGCGAACAGCTCGACGGACAGCCGGTCGTCATCGTCACGATTGAGCGCACGCGGCCGGGTCCCGGCGATCGGCCGAGTGGATGCGACACCGTCACGGACCTCAAGCAGCCGCTCGGGCGAGGACGAAATGATCGCCCTGTCCCGCCATCGGGCCAGGCCGGCAAATGGCGCCGGGTTCGCGCCGCTCAGCGCGGCATACAGTTGCGCCGCGTCCCGCTCTTCCTTGAATTCCGTGGTCCAGCCGCGGGACAAATTGGCCTGGTAGATATCGCCTGCCGCGATGTAGTCCTTTGCCCGCTTGACGGCCCGAAGAAAGCGCTCGGCGTCCTCTTCGCGCGTCTCGGCGTCCGGTGGCTGCCCTGGTCGCTTCCTGGATTTGCCGGCTGCGCGCAGGATGTCGTCCATCACCAGGTCCCGGTCGATCGCCGCGCCCGCCTCAGCGACCAGCCAGGTTTGACGGTCGACGTGGTCATGCACAATGGCGGCAGGGCAGCGCACCGCAAACGCGGCCGGAAGCACGTCGTCGGCAGGCAGCTTCAGCACGGGTTCAATTTCTGCGGCGAGTTGATAGCCAAGATAGACGAACCAGCCGCCGTGAAAAGGTAGTTGCGGCACGGGTCCTGCTCGCCGTTCCTTGCGCCACAACTCGTCCAATGCGGCGAGGAAGCCGGGCGCGGTGTTCGAGTGAGCGCCGCGCAACTGTCCGTTGCCCGCGAGTTCGAGCGACTCGCCCGGAAAGGCAAACAGGATGTCGTAACGGCCGAGAGGCGGTCGGGCGACAGTGCTCTGCAACAGGAAAGGGTATCGCTGCGGCGAAAGCCGGTGCAGCTCGAGAAGGTCGACGGGCTGCGCGAGCGCGCAGACCTGCAGATCGTCGTAGGCATTCCGCCCGTACACGGCGGCAAGCTCAGTCGAAGGCTCGAAAGATCAGGCTGCCGTTCGTACCGCCGAAACCGAACGAGTTCGAAATCGCTATAGTAATCGTCGCGTCACGAGCCTCGTTGGGCACGTAATCGAGATCGCATTCGGGGTCCTGGTTGTCCAGGTTGATTGTCGGTGGTACCACCTGATCCCTGATAGCGAGGACAGAGAATATCGCTTCGACGACGCCGGCTGCACCGAGCAGGTGCCCGGTCGTCGATTTCGTCGAACTGACCATCAACGTATCGGCGGCGTCGCCAAAGGTCCGGCGGATACCGACCGATTCACCAATGTCCCCGGCCGGCGTCGAGGTGCCGTGCGCATTCAGGTACTGGATATCCGCAGGATCGACGCCGGCGTCGCGGATCGCGGCGCTCATGCACTTGCGGGCACCCTCGCCATCCGCAGGCGGTAAGGTGATGTGGTAGGCATCTCCGCTCATACCGAAACCGATGAGTTCAGCGTAGATAGTCGCACCGCGGTTCCTCGCATGCTCGAGTTCCTCGAGCACCACGCAACCGGCGCCGTTGCTCAGCACGAAACCGTCGCGGTCGGCGTCCCAGGGGCGGCTCGCAGCGGCTGGATCATCGTTGCGCGTGGACATCGCTCGTGCGGAGCAGAAGCCGGCCATTGCCAGCGGCGTTGTCGCGTACTCGGAACCGCCGGCCAGCATCACGTCGGCGTCGCCATGGACGATACTGCGGCCGGCGAATCCGATACAGTGCGTCGACGTTGCGCAGGCCGTGACGATGGAGATATTGGGCCCGGTGATGTGCTGCAGTATGCTGACCTGGCCGGATGTCATGTTGATGATCGATCCGGGTATGAAAAACGGCGAGACCTTGCGCTGGCCGCCGGCGAGCAGCTTGTCGTGGTTGTCTTCGATGAACTTGATGCCACCGATGCCCGAGCCCATCGCAACGCCGATGCGGTGACCATTGTCTTCCGTTATCTCCAGGCCTGCATCCCTGATCGCGTCGATGCTGGCGGCCACACCGTAATGAATAAAGGGATCGTTCTTGCGCTGTTCCTTGGGGGCAAGGTACTGGTCGACGTCGAAGTCCCTGACGCTGCCGGCAATCCGGGTGGGATAACTGCTCGCATCGAAATCCTCGATCGGGCCGATGCCGGAGTTGCCCTCGCAAACGTTGCGCCAGGCATCATCGAGCCGGCTGCCCACCGGCGAGACGATGCCCATTCCGGTGATGACAACGCGACGTTTGCTCAATGTTATACCGTCTGGATTTGGCGGGACCGCCGGTGAGGAAACTTGAAGAGGAGCGCGGCGACGATGACGACCGTCGCCGCGCCTGATCGATCAACTATCGCTGGCGCGAGCGGTAACGAAGTCGATAGCCTGCTGTACTGTGGTGATCTTCTCGGCTTCCTCGTCCGGGATTTCGGTCTCGAACTCTTCCTCGAGAGCCATAACCAGTTCGACCGTGTCGAGCGAGTCTGCGCCGAGGTCATCGACAAATGAAGCATCGTTCGTCACCTCGTCTTCTTTGACGCCGAGCTGCTCGGCAACGATGCTTTTAACTTGTTCTTCAATACTGCTCATAGTGGTAGCTTCTCCTGAGAAGACTCATTCAAAATCTCGCTTGCGACTGCCGGGCAATGTCGCCAAATCGGCGATAAGTTCTTGATCTAACAAGGCGCCCCTGTCCGTGGCCCGGTATTGTATGTGAATCTATAGCGGCAATCTATACGCTGAGCGCGCGAATGTTCTTTGGAATCAGTCCATCAGCATGCCGCCGTTGACGTGCAGCGTTTCGCCGGTCACGTAGGCGGCTGCCGGCGACGCCAGATACAGCACTGCATTAGCGATATCGTCACCCTCGCCGAGCCTGCCGAGCGGTACCTGCGAGAGCATGGCGTTGCGCTGGTCTTCGGGCAGTACGCGCGTCATGTCCGTGTCGATGAAGCCTGGCGCGACCACGTTCACGGTGATATTGCGCGACCCGATCTCGCGTGCCAGTGACTTGGAAAAGCCGATGACTCCGGCTTTCGCCGCCGCATAATTCGACTGCCCGGCATTGCCCATGACGCCGATGACCGATGCGATGTTGATGATGCGGCCTTGCTTCGCTTTCATCATTCCGCGCAGGCATCCCTTGCAGAGTCGGTAGACGCCGCTGAGGTTGGTCGTAATCACGTCATTCCACTCGTCGGGCTTCATGCGCATCAGCAGGTTGTCACGCGTGATGCCGGCATTGTTGACGAGAATGGTCGGCGCGCCCTCCTCGGCCTGGATATCGTCGAGCGCCGCTGCAACAGAGTCGTCGTCCGCGATATCCAGCACGATGCCCCTGCCGTGGCCACCGAGCGCTGCGCCAATTGCCTCCGCGCCGCTCTCGCTCGTCGCCGTACCGATGACGGTCGCGCCGGCGCCGGCCAGCGCGGTGGCAATGGCGGCGCCGATGCCGCGGGACGCCCCGGTTACCAGTGCAATTTCACCGTCGAGTGCCGCGGCGTTGAAGAGACTGCTCATAATCGTTCCTTTTGCATTGTCGATGGTTGCCACGGCCGCATTGCGGTCGATGCGGTGCATTATATCGGCGCCCTGCGCCGTACTCTAATCAAAGTCGCCGCAACCAACGCGCCGCCGATCACTCCGTAGAGATGGGCATCCACGATCACGGCACCGCCCGACGTCGCCTCGGAGCCCGGCAGCGGCCCGGCGAACTGCTCCCAGGCGAGCTTGCCCACGACGACGCCGGCGAGTATCAGCGCTTCGCCGCTGCGCCCGGCCAGACCCGCTACGATGCCGGCCGCGAGCATGCCGTGCAGCAGCCCGGACAGTCCCACGTACCATTCGAGTGCGGGAGCCCCGAACCACAAGCCCAGGTCGATGGCGACCACCGATCCCGCCATGATCCACAGCCACTGTTTCGAGGTGAATGCCCGCCCAACGAGGAACCAGACCAGCACGAGGCCCGCCAGGTTGAGAAAGGCATGGGAAACGCCGAGATGCACGAGGTGCCCGGTCAGCAGCCGCCAGACCTGGCCGGCGGCAATGCCGTCTCTGTCGAATCGCAGCCATTCGCGCCCGGAATCGCCGCTGAGGACCAGCGTCAGGGCGCACAGCACGACGATGCCGGGCACCAGCCAGGCGAGCGCTGGCGAGGCGCCGAGGCGTGTTTCCTCGCCTTTGCTTAACCCCATGTTTGGTATACTGACGTTTGCAACTACAGTGAGTCAATTTCGGCCGGTAACGCCGGCCTTCGCGATACAGCGAAATCCTCTGGAGCATACCGTGAGTAAAGACATTAGGCAGCGGCGCAGCTTTCGGCGCCAGCGCGGTTTTACCCTGATCGAGATCATGGTCGTCGTGATCATTATCGGTATTCTGGCGGCGATCGTCGCCCCGAACGTCATCGGCCGCGTGGACGACGCGCAGATAACGAAGGCCAAGGCGGAAATCTCGAACATCGATAACGCGTTGAAATTCTACCGGCTCGACAACTTCCAGTACCCGACAACGGAGCAGGGCCTGGAAGCGCTCGTCACGAAACCCGCCGATCCGACGATTACCAACTGGAAACCTGGCGGATACCTCGATCGCGTTCCCAAGGATCCATGGGGTAACCCTTACCAATACCTGAACCCGGGCAACAATGGCGAGATCGACGTTTACACCCTCGGGCGTGACGGCAGGCCCGGCGGCGAAGGCATCGATGCCGACATTGGCAACTGGAACATCGAATAAGGCTGTCGACGGCCGGTCGGTGACAATGCGCCTGCGCGTACGCAGCGGCGGTTTTACGCTGATCGAAATCCTCGTCGTCATCGTGATCATCGGCATTGTCATGTCGATCGCGATGCTGTCGATAACGCTGGCTGGCGGCGATAGTCAGCTGCGCGACGAGGCGCAACGCATCATCTCGCTCGTCGAGGTTGCCAGGGACGAGTCATTGCTCCAGGGTCGCGAGTACGGGCTCGAGTTCATGCAAGACTCCTACCGCTTCGTCGAATTCGACCCGCTCACCCGCCAATGGAGCGACATTATCGGCGACGATACCCTGCGCCTCAGGAAGCTTCCCGAAGAGCTCGAGCTCGAGCTTTACATCGAAGACAGGCGCGTGATACTGAAATCCGATCCCGCGAACATGTCTTCAGAAAAGGAGGATCGGCGCGGCATCGAACGCTATGCCCCGCACGTTCTGATCTACTCCAGCGGCGACATGTCCCCGTTCGAGGTGCATTTCGTGCGCCGAATCGATGACGGCGTCATCGCGGTGCAGGGCGATCTGGCCGGGACACTGGAAATCGTGACTTCGGAGGCTTCGATGTGACTGTGCCAGGTCGGAATAGCGGATTCACGCTGATCGAGGTCATGGTTGCTTTGGTTATCGTGTCGCTGGCACTTGCCGGGGTTGCCGCCAGCATGGGTCAGATGATCGATACCGCAAACACGATGCGCGATCGCACCTTCGCCAGCTGGATCGCCCAGAATACGATCGCGGAACTGCGGCTGGCCGGCGCCATGCCCGAGGTCGGCGAAAGCAGCGGCGACGTGGATTACGCGAACACGACCTGGACGTGGACCGCCAACGTCTCGGAAACCGGCGTGGAAAACCTGATGAAGGTCGAGGTCACCGTTTCTTATGCCGGTTTCGACGACCCCGTTCGCCAGGTGACGGGCTTTATCGGCGAGCCGGTTGCGCCGGGACAAAGCAATCTCGCCTGGAATGCCGGGCAGCCCGATCGGGGCGAGCAACAGTGAGCGTGCGGCGCAGTATCGGTTTTACGCTGATCGAGGTGCTCGTCGCGCTGGCAGTATTCGGAGTACTCAGCGTGGTGGCTTACATGGCGCTCGGGCAAACCCTGTCCAACGCGGACCTGCTTGGCGAGCGCATGGCCCGGCTGGAAGCGATCCAGCGCACCATACGTTACCTCGATTCGGATCTGATGCAGGCGGCGCCGCGCCCGGTTCGTGGTCTGCTCGGCGACGGCTACGAGCCCGCGATACGCTCGAGCTTCGCGTCCGAATACGCGCTGGAGGTGACTCACGGCGGCTGGACCAACCCGGCGGGACTGCCGCGTGGCACGCTGCAACGCAGCGCCTACCGGATCGAGGACGACCAGCTGATTCGATACCACTGGCGGGTTCTGGACCGCACCATCAACAATGAGCCGATCGAAACGGTGTTGCTCGACGGTGTCGAAAGCATCCTGTTCCGCTACCTGACCACCGATGGCGAGGGCTCGGAACAGTGGCCGCCGGCGAACGTGCCCGGTCCTGCCGGGTTTCGATTGCGGCCGCGTGCCGTTGAAGTGGTGCTGACCCTGTTTGATGAAGGTGAAATCCGACGCCTCGTGGAGGTTGCCCCGTGAGGACGCCCGCACGGCAGCGCGGCGTCGCGCTGATCACCGCGATCCTGATCACGGCGCTGGTCAGCAGCGTAGCGCTGAACCTGGCCTGGGATAATGCGCTGGACATGCGGCGCACCATGACTCTGCTCTACCGTGACCAGGCCGTGCAGGTAGCCGTGGGGGCGGAAAGCTGGGTGCAGTCGATCCTGCGCGACGATCTCGCGGAAACCGAAACCGACCACCTCGGCGAGATCTGGGCAAGCGAACTGCCAGGGTTACCCGTACAGAGCGACGTGGTACAGGGCGAACTGTTTGGCGATATCGAAGATCTGCAGGGACGCTTCAACATCAACAACCTCGTAGACCAGAACGGCGAAGTCGACGAACAGGCGCTGGAGCAGTTCCGCCGGCTGTTGCTGGCGCTGGAGCTGGACCCCCGCTTCGCCGGAATCGCAGCGGACTGGATCGACGCGAACCGGGAAGCCGGGTTTCCCGACGGGGCCGAAGACGCCATTTATACGGGATTCATTCCCGCATATCGGACGCCGAATCTGCCTATAACGCACGCAACCGAGCTCGCCGCCCTCGAGGGCATGGACAAGGAGAACTTCGATATCCTGGCGCCCCATATCGTCGCCCTCCCCGGCCGCACGGGCATCAATGTGAATACCGCGACGGCGCCGGTGCTGCAGTCGCTGGACGAAAACCTGTCGGCCTCAGACGTCGAAAGCCTCATTTCAGAGCGCGAGAATGGCGGTTTCGCCGACATGCAGAATACCTTTTCGACCCTCGTGGCACCCGAGATACTGCCGCAACTCGAGGAAACGACAAGCTATTTTCAATTGAGGTTGGTCGTTCAGATTGCTACCGTTCGAATCATCTATTTCAGTACGTTGCAGCGCGGGGCCAACGGACAGGTCGTACCGATCCTGCGCAGCCTGGGAACAACGTAACGATGGCAGAATTTCTGGTCATTCGGCTTGGCGCCGATGAGAACGCCCCCGCGAACTGGATCGCGGTGGACGACGCGGGGACGCGCCGGACGCCGCCGGTCAGCGGGCCGCTGGGGGAGGCTTTCAAGGACGTGGGCGATCGCGAGGTCATCGTCATCGTCCCGGCTGGCGAGACGTCGACGCTCACCTGCGACCTGCCGGCCAAGGGAGCACGGCTGCGGGCGGCGCTGCCGTTCGCGCTCGAAGAACAGGTCGCGGACGAAATCGAGAACCTGCACTTTGCACCGGGGGCCCGCCGTCCAGGCGGCAACCTTCCGGTCGTCGTTGTCGCTCATGACAAGATGAATGCGTGGCTGGAGCGGTTACAGGAAGCAGGCCTCAGGCCTGCGCGCATGATTCCCGAGGATCATGGCCTCGCGTTCGTACCGAACACCCTTAGTCTGCTGGTTGCCGAGGACCAGATCGTCTTCAATGACGGCGCAGAACTCCAGTTCGTCATGCAGGGCGTGACGCCGGTCGATGTGCTGATGGCCGCCGGTGTCCTGGCCGAGGAAGGCCTTTCGGAGGAGGCGCAGGAGGGCTCGAGGCACCTGCTCGTCTATTGCGAACCGAGCGACGAGCAGCGTTTCGCTGACGACTGGAACCGGCTGCGGCAGCATCTCGACAGCGTGGACATCAATCTGCTGCCCGACGGCATCCTGCCGAGACTGGCCGTTACCGTCGCCAGCGGCAATGGCGTCAACCTGCTGCAGGGGCCTTACGGGGAAAGCACCGATGTCGGCGCATTGTTCAGGCCGTGGCGGTATGCGGCGATGCTGCTGGTCGCGCTCGGTGTACTCGGCGTGGCGGGCAAGGCAATCGACTATTTCCGGCTGACATCCGAGGAAGCCGCCCTGAAAGAGCAGTTCACGGCGGAGTATCGCAAGATCAGGCCGGACGACACGCGTGAAGTAATGGATCCGCTGGGCACGGTAACCTCGATTCGCCGCAGTTTCGGCAGGCCGGGAACGGCACCGGCGGTGTTCCTGCCGTCGCTGCAGCAGCTGGCCGGCGCCATTCAGGAAAACAAGGATGCCGGTATCCAGGCGATCAGCTACCGCGCCGGGGTCGTCGACGTGCGCCTGACCGCGCCCGATGTCGCGACCCTGGATCGGATCGAAAAGAGCATCAGTCAGTCCGACCGCTTTAGCGCGACGATCCAGTCCACGGACCGCGTCGGTGACCAGGTCAACAGCCGTATCCAGATTCGCGAGGTGGGCTCATGAGAGACTGGCTCGAATCCCTGGAAGCCCGGGAAAGGCTGTTTGTCGTCATCGGCGCCGTGGTCGTCGTGATCGCACTGCTCTGGGGGCTCGTCTGGGCACCGCTGGACAAAGGGCACAGCGAGCTGCAGCAACGCGTCTCTACCTGGGAGCAATCGTTGGCTGAATTGCGGCCGCTGGCCTCCATGCCGAAACCACAAAGCGGATCGCGGCCCGCACCCGGCGTCTCAAGCAGCCAGTCGCCGGTCGTTATCGTGGATTCGACATTGCGCACGCACGGTCTCGGACAGCCGAAACGCAGTCAGCCGACGCCGAACGGTATTCGCGTCGAATTCGAGAACGTGTCGTTCGACAAGCTCG
>WOR8_10009242_pt1 | contig 18810 bp, 14 predicted proteins | sample DeeMarSeWOR38_10_FD_19890 | JGI IMG/M metagenome (IMG submission 19890)
AGAGTTGAACAAGGACTACAGCAGTTCAAAACATAATCTGCAACAGCAAATCCTCGAGTTTTGCGAACAGATAGCAAGCTCAACTCAAATAGTTGCAATAAGCCTACTCGGCAACTACCCCATCGGAACATCAAGCGTGAAAGCAACTTCGGAAGTTATGTTGGTGATTAGAGACTTCCAACCCAGACTCATTAGCTATGTCAAAATCATTAACGGAAGAAGCATAATATTCTTCGCTGCTGACCAGTGGGTTTTCGAGAGAGATGTTGACCGGGGCTTCCTTGGTGAAGCATTGGCAGGCGCTTTATTATTTCCCTATAAAAACCTGATGGGAAAAAAGTACTTAAGCAAACAAGAAACACTATTGAAAAAACGGCTAGTTCTGGAACAGCTCGAAAATTTAGTCTCTAGCTTTTCAGAACTCTCCCAACAACTACACATAAAACCCAAATATTTCATGTACGAAGCAATGCTGAATCGCGTGAGGGTTTTTCCTCCTTTGGCTTACGGTCTTTCTAGCTTTATCAATGGGTCCGCTTCTAAAGAAGAAGTTGAAAATGTTTGTCTAGGTTATATGAAAGCGTTAAGAGAACTTGAAAAGGAAGGAAAAATTAATTTTTCGAACGGCTATGTCATGGTCTCAAAAGAATTCATTACTGAAAGCAAGAAAACGAAAGTCAGGTTAGCCAATATTTCAAAAAATGCACCGAGAACTTTGTTTACCTCGGTGTTGTCGACCTTACCTCAACTGTTTAACTTTTTTTCCAAGAATACAGAAGTTTTGATGAAACTCAAGAAATTCGCAGTGAAAAAAGAACTAGATATGACACGCCAATTTGTAGACCCTCAGAAATATGTATTTGCTCCCACAGCAAAGGGTTTGATTTCTCTAGCGGATCAGCTTGACATAGAATCTTATGCACAAAAAATGCTTTTGAAAAGCAATAAAGGGAAAATTACCTTTAACCCAATTGGGGGCGTCCTCAACGACGTTTACTCAATTAATGTGCACTCTGACAATACGGAGAAAAAAGTTATTGTTAAACGATTTAAAGATTGGTCCGGATTTAAGTGGTTTCCTCTTTCAATATGGTCGTTTGGAGCCCGAAATTTCGCTGTCTTGGGACGAACTAGACTTGAAAAAGAAGTAAGCATAGGCGAATTTTTGCGTGGCAAAGGAATTACCGTACCAAAAATTCTACATGTAAGTCACAGCAAACGCTTGGTTTTCATGGAATTCATTGACGGAGAAAATCTTGATAAATCCATCAAACGTATCGCTAAAGCAAAGGATGGAGAAAATCAAGAGGATCTGGAAAGGATTGAGAAAGCAGGAGAGATTTTCGCGAAAGTACATGCTTTTCATGTTACTTTAGGTGATACAAAACCTGAGAACGTACTATTCAACTCGGACAATAACCCTTACCTGCTAGATTTTGAGCAAGCTTCTTACGATGGCGACAGAGCTTGGGATGTGGCAGTATTCCTTTATTACGCTGGTCATTACCTTCAGCCATTAAACAGCAATGGCAAAGCCGAATTGATCACTAAGGCATTCGTAAAGGGCTACTTGAAAGGTGGGGGTGAATTCTCCACTATTAAGAAAGCAGGCAATAGCAAGTATACTCGTATCTTTAGCGTTTTCACCATGCCATCCGTAATTTCAGCAATTTCAAACATTTGCAAAAAAATTGGAAACAGAGGTAGAAAGGACTGGTCCAAAACAGAACGACGCTAACCTTTTACGGCGGCGTAGACGAAATCGGGGGCAATAAAATTCTACTTCAAGATAGGGATACGAAAGTTTTTTTGGATTTTGGCATGTCCTTCTCAAGGAAAAAGAATTTCTATTCCCCACCATTTCTGTCGCCAAAAAGTGAAAAAAGCCTCCAAGAACTTGGTATTCTACCAAAAATTAAAGGAGTCTACAAATTTGATGAAAGCCCGCCTGATATTAATGCAATTTTGCTTTCTCATGGACACTTGGATCATTCGGCTTACTTGTCGTTTATCAAACGCGAAATTCCAGTTTATTGCGGTGAAACAACCCAAACAATCTTGCAGGCTTTGAGTGATATTCGTCGCACAGATTTGGAATTTAATGTTTCCGATATTGAGTTTAATTCTTTCCGAACCGGAAAAAAAATTGTTATTGACAACTTGGTGATTGAACCTTATCATGTTGACCATTCGGTTCCTGGCGCTTATGGTTTTGTTATTTACACCTCAAACGGTGCAATCGTGTACACAGGAGATTTTCGGGAACATGGTGCTAAACCTGAGATGACCAGCGATTTTGTAGAAAATGCTGAAAAAGCAGAGCCTATAGCGATAGTTACTGAAGCAACAAATATGACGGGCGCAACAGTTTCATCTGAAACTGATGTTGAGAAAAAGCTAAACCGCGTTGTTGGAAACGCGAATGGAATCGTTCTTACCGAATTTTCGTTTTCAGATGTTGACCGATTGAACTCGTTCTATCACATAGCCAAAAAGAACAACCGGTGCTTCGCAATTTCATTAAAGCAAGCCTATCTTCTCGAAGCATTACAAAAAGATAAAGGTTTGACAATCCCGGCTTTAGATGATGAAGAAATATTCATATTCCGAAAGTCGAAGAAACGTTTCGACAAGTGGGAAAAACAACTACTCGAAAGGTATGATAGACAAAACAAGATTTTAGAAGCCTCCGAAATCTCGAAGCAACAGTGCAACGTGGTTTTAGCCTTATCTTTCTATGATTTCGAGGAACTAGTCCAGCTTCAGCCTAAAGCAGGCAGCTGTTATGTTCTTTCCACTTCGGAACCTTTTAACGAAGAAATGGAAATTGACTATGAAAGACTTGTTAACTGGCTTAGTTATTACGGTTTGCCGCAGTACCATATACACGTTTCTGGACATATAATGCCATTGCAGCTCCAAAAGATTCTTGAAAGAATAAACGCTAATCGGATATTCCCAATCCATACTGAAAGAGCAAAGTTGTTCTCCAAGTTCATGGGCGATCTAAAAGGTCAAACTACACTTGTCGAAATTGGGAAAGAATACAGCATTTAGATTTTGATATGATTAACCTAAGGATTATTTATATCTGCCATTTGAAGAAGAATATTTGAGAGAGCCATATGACAGTATTATTTTACAAAGGATTGTATAAAGTCAAGGTTTTAACTGAAAGCGAAGGTTACTGGATCATAGAAGCTCTAGAGGAATTTATAGATCAGATTGACGGCAAGAAAGTCACTGTTAAAATCGGAGAGCAACGTATTGTACCATCTCATGCTGTTCACAAGCGAAAATATTTCAAGCAGCCAATTAAGGAGCATGCTTATGAGTTGAAAATGGAGGAAAAGCTGAAAAGACTAATCCTTGAAGAAGAAAAAAAGAAACATGAAAAAGACAATTAGTTTTAATCAGAGATTCAAAGCTTAAATGATTTGAATACATTTTAATTTTTTGGCAGGAGAACTTGGGCTTGGCAAATGAGAGGATTAATGATGGTGATTATGTACTTCTCTGCTTGGATTCGCGGAGAACTTACTTGTTGAAAGTGGAAGCTGGAAAAACCTTTCACACTCATAGGGGCTATGTCTCGCTAGATGAGCTAATTGGCAAAGAATTTGGTGTTGTTTTTAAAAGCAGTTTAGGTATTGAATTCTCAGCTTTGAAGCCTACGCTAGAAGACTACATAATGAAATCATCGCGTAAGACTCAGATAACTTACCCCAAAGATATCGCATTGATTATAATGTTCAGTGGCATTGGTCCAGGTAGTCGCGTTGTGGAGTCAGGCACTGGAACAGGAGCATTGACCACGGCTCTTGCGCATTATGTGAAGCCTAATGGAAAAATCTATACCTATGAGCTCCGTGAGGAATTTCAAAAAAATGCAGAGAAGAATCTTAGAAAAGCGAATCTCTTGGATTTTGTAGAGTTAAAAAGCGGAGACGTCACAATTGGAATCAAAGAACGTGATTTGGACGCAGTTGTTTTGGACTTGGCTGTTCCATGGCTTGTTGTTCCACACGCTTATGAGGCATTGAAGCCCTCAGGAACAATAATCTCCTTTAGCCCAACCATAGATCAAGTGGTAAAAACAGTTGAAGCTCTAAAAGAGAACAGTTTCGTATTCATCGAAACCATAGAGTGTATGATGCGCGCTATGCAAGTTGATAGAGGCAAGACACGACCCCATACAATGATGACAGGACACACAGGCTATATCACATATGCCCGCAAAGCTGTGAAGTCTAAACTCTAATGGTATCATAACTCTGCTTGGAAAATGCATATTGCTCCTTTTTCTCTAGGTTTTTGCTGTGACTTGGGGTTTGCCAAGTGTCCAGAAAGCGTGTTTTAGCTGTTCACCGCGTGTCCACCCATAATAAAGTCCCATAACTCCAGCGAAGCATGGAATGAATACATTATTTATGAATTTGAAAATGAAGGGGTTGCTTATTCTGTTTTCAAGGAAAGTAGGCTTCCAGATTTTAATATTGTACTCCCAACAGCGAATGAAGAAATCCCAGCGAGCCTTTGAAAGCGAATCAAGCTCAGCTCCTTTCTTATTCATCAACACGCAATTTTCAAGAGGTACAAAAAAGAGGGGAACATAAAATGCGTTATAATCCTTCAATTTATCCATGAGTTCAAGTGTAGCCAACACGTCTTCCTCTTTCTCGTCAGGAAGTCCTACAATTAGCGTTGCTAGGGGATACCAGTCATTATCGTTCAATATTCCAAACGCATTAGTGACGATTTCCTGCCACTTGTCTGGCTTGTAGGGCAGCATTTTGCCGCCCATATACTTCTTCATCAATCGCGTACTACCCGTTTCGATTCCTGTCTCTGCAGTGATTATTTCTTTTTTACCAAAAGAATACCAACTTCGTTGAATAAGAATCTCAGCTAACTCTTCTATCATCTGAGGGTTATTAACTACAGGCGCTAGAGACATATGTGAAACTTGAACACTTCTAACGCCAGGATATTCTGAGACGCTTTTAACTAGTTTCACTAATGCTTCTCTATTTGGAACGAAAGTTTTATCCTTTGATCCATAGAGAAAAAGATCTTCTGTGATTAGGGTAATATGATCACTACCCTCTCTAGTAGTCATTGCAACTTCTTGCATAATCTGTTTCAGTGGTACGTCAACCTTGTTTTGCATTGTTGGAGTGCAGAACTGGCAGTTGCGACCGCACCCTTTAGAAATTTCTACAGCACCATGAATAGCCGCATGTTTGGATAACGGCATGGTTGTATAATCCCAATTAGTCAAAGACTCATCAGCATGCACTAAACGCGGGAGCGATTCCCCGTTAGCTGCTCTCTTGAAAGTGTCAATTATGAGGTCAGGCTTCCCACCCATAAGGACGCAGTCTATGCCATACTTGTCAGTCATGTGCTTGCGTTCCAATTGCCAAGAACCAAATCCACCTACAATGATTTTTGGCTTGAATTTCTTGATGCTTGGATGCTTGACAAGTCTCTTGAACTCAAGCGCATTCATTGGTTCTCCACCACCAATAACTGAAGAGTAGGTTTTACTCACATAGCCCATGCCTGTCGGATCCATAGAGGAGATTCCAATAGCTTTTGTGTTTGTTCCAATAAAATTGCGCAAGTCGTCAGGATGAACTACTGCAACCTCAGATTCAGGAAAGCCGTTCTCCAAAAGCATAGCTTCAACTTTTCTTAATCCGTAAGGCGCATATTTAGCTCTACCATTAGCGTTACGTTCGACTCCAGGATAAAGAGTTTTTCTAGCAAAACCTATTGGAATAGGCCCCAACCCGAAGCCTGCGGAAAATGCCATAAAAGGATTATTGAAAAAATCACTCATTTCCGTGGCTGAAGCAGTGAGCACAATTTTAGTTCCAGAACCCGTCTTCATCTCTCTCCTGCATATTCCACGTAGGTAGGAAAAAAGATTCCTATTCAGTACTATTTAAAATTACTGTTGACTTAACGTATAATTGTTTAGAATACTTCCCCTAGTTTTCCTTTAGACAGCAGTCTCCACTTTGCCTAGCCAAGAATTCTCGGTTTCTTCAGTAGTCTCAGAGTTACTTGCAGTATTTAGCCCAAATAAATCCAAGAACTACTATCAGACCAAGTAGAAAAACTAACATGAAAAATCCTAGGTTAAAGAGGTTAATCCAGATTTCCAATCTTGCTCTCTCCTTTCCTTCTAAATTAGTAGTGATTGGAGTTTTAAAGCGATGTTTCTTCATAGCAATATATCCTAATGAAGTAATGTAGCTTTTTCAGAAATAACTACATAGACAATACATTCCAAATCTATTGTCGGAAGAAAAAGAAATGTTACAATTCTTGAACAGAAAATGGAAAAACTTTGCGAAAGGGGCAGTTAAGAGTTTTGAATATTAACCCTAGAAAAACTAGGGCCATTATAATGGGCGATAGAGAAGAACATGTTTAGCACTTGGGCGCCTTTGTCTCATAGAAAATGGCTTTAGTTTCAAATAATCAAAGGCTACTTTATATTTATGAGATGGAGCACAAGTTATTTGTCTTTTAAAGAATGAAGCACAAATTTTTCCCTAATCGAAGTATTTTGTTTTTAGAAATATGGTTTATACGCTATCTAATGTTTATCTTTTTGTAAGCGAGTGCAAATGACTCTGAAAACTAAAAATACTCAAAAAAGTACAGACGAAATCCGAAAACTTGTGAATATAGCTAATTTAGATTTTGAGAAAATACAAAATGAGGCATTGAATGCTTATCTCCCAAGAATATTTAATTTATGTCCATTCTCAAAAGATGTGTGTACAAATAAACAATGCATTGATTGCCCAGTTTTTGTAAGTACTTTCAAGAAATAAATTCTAAGCCAAAATTAGTGTTTCTTCTGGATTTTAGAATTTGGAGTCAGCGCAGATTTGATTGCATGGTTCTCAGTACTAGGTGAATTTTATTATTCAAAGATGTAACTATTCAAATCTTTAACCGCTTTTTCGTACTCAATAGGAAAAAAAGAAATTGATATTACGTTGATGATTTGGCTTTTTAGTTTCGGCTATTATTCATTTTGCCGTCCGAGTAACTCTGAACTTTCATCCACATTGGTCAAGCTAATGCCTTCTCATCATCCGGCAAGAAAAGATAGGGCATGCCAAAAATAAAGAACGATAAAGCCTTAAATAAGCTTGGACGCCCAAAAACAAGTGGTGTCTTCATTTGGGATTTGCAGTTGAAGCCAAAGCACTAGTTAAGCAGTTCGGTAACATTCGAGCTTTGAACGGATTAATTTTTCAAATTAAACAGGGTGAAATCTTTGGTCTTATTGGCCCAAATGGCGCGGGAAAAACTACTACTCTTCGTATTATTTCGACTTTAATTGTGCCCACTTCTGGCAACGTAGAGGTTTTTAATTTAGACTCAGTGAAGCAGGCAGCTCAAGTTCGGAAAATCATTAGTTACCTTCCTGAAGAAGCAGGAGCTTACCCAAATCTTTCAGGTAACGAATACCTAGAGTTTATGGCGAAATTCAACACAAAAAGTAAAAATGAGCTTCATGAGACAATCAAAGAAGCAGCGAAAATCAGTGGTTTGGAAGAAAGGCTAAGGGACAAAACGAAAACTTACAGCAAGGGTATGAAGCGACGGTTGCTTGTAGCGAGAGCGCTAATGACACGTCCAAAACTTGCTGTTTTAGATGAGCCTGCAAGCGGCTTGGATGTTCTTCACGCTTATCATGTTAGGGAGATTATCAAAACCTACGTTAAACATCATGGCGTTACAGTTCTTCTCAGCAGTCATAATATGCTTGAAGTTGAGTATCTTTGTGACAGGATAGCTTTGATTGACAAAGGCAAAATCGTAGTTGAAGGCAAGGCTGACGACCTTAAGAAGAAATATCAGAGCGAAAATCTGGAAGAAGTATTTGCCAAGGTGGTTGGTTATGCTTAGGGGTTTTATGACAATATTAGTTAAGGAGCTAAAAGAGCTTGTACGTGATCCTAAGATTCTCATAGGTATGATTGTGCTTCCTTTGGTAATCTTGCCTGTTATGGGTCTCGTTTTGGGTTATGCTGCGGAAACGGCTCAGGAAGAAGCACAAAAAGCAACACTGCTTGTTCTTAACAATGATGGTGGTAACTGGAGTGAAACTTTCATCAGTTATATCAGTGCGAGTCTGAATGTTGCGGTTCTAAATGATATCACGCCACAAGAGGTGGTATCCCAAGATGTGCTAACTAAATATAATAGCACACAATTTGTAGAGATTCCTTCTGGTTTTAGTCAAAACATGTCTCAGCACGTAGATGGCGGTGAATTTGCTATTACAGCTACCATAAAGGTTTACGGTGTTTTTCAAGGAGGGGGAATTTTTAGTAACATCGGTTCAAGCAGTTTCAATATCTTTGTTAATGGCTTTAATAGAGCAATAGCCCCTGATGTTGTTTACACTTCTCAGTCAACCATTATCAAAGGTGAAATACAGGAAGGCATTGACCCAGCTACTCTATCAGGTTTGTTGCTTTCTCAGTCAATTGCATTGCCAATTACTCTGATGATCATGCTTACCTACTCGATGCAAATTGCCGCAACTAGTGTAGCTATGGAGAAAGAAGAGAAAACCCTTGAAACCCTACTTACGGTTCCTGTAGACCGCTTTTCCATTCTAATGGGTAAATTATCCAGCACTATCATCGTGGCTGGAGTGGCTGCTGTAACTGTAATGGTCGGTTACAACTACATGCTTGGTTCTATAACGTTGGGATTGGAAACCGCTGGACCAATTGACCTTGTAGAGCTAGGTCTTGTTCCTTCGCCTATTGGATACGCACTTCTTGGGATATCACTTTTTGTAACCCTACTCTCTGCTTTGGCGCTAGCAGTTATAATCTCAGCTTTCTCTGAGGATGTACGAGGAGCCCAAGCACTTGTGGGTTACCTTTATCCAATCGTCTTCATTCCAGCCCTTGTCTTGATCTACCTAGATGTAAACACATTGCCTCAAGCTGTGAAAGCTATATTGTATGCTATTCCCTACAGTCATCCAATAATTGCTTCCAAAGTTATAGTCCTTGGAGAGTACACAACAGTCATATTGGGAATAATCTATGTTACTATCTTCACTATAGTCATAATGTATATAGCTTCACGGTTGTTTGCCACAGAAAAAATCTTAACTGCAAAACTGAAGTTTGGAAGAAGATCGAAGAAAAAAGCGGAATAATAAAGTGTAATTTTAGCAGAGGTTTCTTAACTCAGACCATATTTCATCTTTCAGACTAAATAGTCATAAACAAAGTTGATGGGCTGAAAACGAGTTATGACTTCAATATTGAATGCTATTTTTAACAAAACCTTTGATTACTACTAAGTTTGATATTGAGAATAGTATTAGGTAGAATACGTGCGGTATGATTAACGCGATTGGAACATATAGCAAGATCGTGAAAACAGGTATAGCTAGAACTAAGGCTATTCTGCTATTTCGGAAAAAATGGAAAAGATCTCGAGTCTTTAACATGACTATTATAGCGATGACGAATAGCGCGAATTCGAGTGCAATGTTGATCGGGTTATAAATGTTAATGTAAGGAAAACCAAGCTCAGTTATCCCAAATTCATGTGCGGTTATAGGCCATAGTAGTTGCAGTTGACCTCCTACTAAGAAGTCAGCTATCAAAGAATGAGAAAGCAAGGCAACGAAGTATGGAATTGCTTTGCGGCGGTAGAGCATAAAAAAAGGGATGAAAATCAATAAGCCTATGATAATGTCAATGTCTGGGATTACTGAGAGAGCGAGGATTACCGGAACGTTAAATCTTACTTTGAATAATTTTCCGGATACTTTAGCAAGCAAGTATGCTAGCGACATATGTCCAACGGCAAACGAGGTTTCTTCCTCCTTGAAGACGAAACAGCGGTTCAGCTGATTATTAAAGTTATAGGTTATGGTGCAAAATAGAAATTCGCCGATAGTGGCTCAATAGCGAAACAAAAACCGGCTACACTTAGTAGCTATCACCAGCAGGAAGACTTTTGGGGCGTATTAGCTTCGGGATGTTTGATGTGTAGTTATGTTCTTCTTTTCAACAATAACATTTATTAAGATTCACTATATGGAGATAAACCGCTATTTGAGGTTTAAGTAGATGTCGTTTAGGAAGATCTCAGCAGTGTCAATAATCGTGTTCACTGTTATGGGGATGTTCTTAACCTATTCAACAGCAGGCTTGCTCACCTTCCAAAATGCTAATACCACAGTTAACCGACAGTTGCCTTCATCTGGAAATATCGCAGCGATAAACGTAGGTCTCTATCTAGATTATGCTTGCACCCAAACGCTAAATTCACTAGATTGGGGGGACCTTGCTCCTGGAGAAACAATTGACAGACTAATCTATCTTAAGAACACAGGAAACACCGAGATATCATTGAGCATGACAGTAGAAAATTGGAATCCTTCATTTGCAAACGGACCAATAAGTCTAACATGGAACCAAGAAGGCACATTGCTTAACCCTGGCGAGGTAACATCTGCAACGCTAACACTGGCAACTGATGAAGACATTTCCGGCATAACAACCTTTTCAATGTCAATTTTGATAATTGGGACAGCCCAATAGAACCGCGTTTTTTCCCAATTTCGATTTCTTTTTCGTTATGTCACTTAATTATTTAGAGGGAATAGCATTTAAAAAGGGGGATAAAAACTAGTTTCTCGACATCAACTTGCAGATCCAAGGAGACGGCTAAATGAAGAGGTTTCGCTTACATTTGATTCTAGCTTTTGCAATTCTTCTAATTATCATTATGCCTTTTTCAATTGTTCAAGGTGATACCCCAGTAGTTGTTCGAAACCAAGCTACAATGACTAAGCCATACGAAACAGGGGATAGGGATACTTTTAGAAGTTCAAATCGAGCACAATCTTCAGCAGATTATGACCTTACAAATGGCATAACCTACGCATATGCTTTTGCGTCTCGAGATAGTAACGCTTGGGCCAATTCCTCCCTAGAAGACGCTTTTGAAATCATCCACTCGAGCAATTACAGAATAACATTTAGCATAGACTACCATGGTTTAGTCGAGATCATAGGTTATGATAACTTTGATACTGCAAGTGCAAAAGTAGACTTGAAGGTTTACCTGATTGATAGAAGTAGTGGAAACATTGTGAGGCAAGAAACCGAAACAGTTTATTCTCGTTCAAGTCCATTTTTGCAACCTGTAAGTGATGAGCCAACAGGTTCTAGCAACTTGGTGCTTACAGCTCCATTGGTTAATAGCCACATCTATGATTGGAGAGCTGAGCTATGGACAGAGGCTATGGCCAACGATAATCTTGGTGATGATCTTGAAGTAACAGTTGATTTTTTTGACAGCGGTCAGGGTTATGGAGCTGAAGTCGTACATGTTTTTGTCGAGGATTTGAATCCGGATAGTACCCCGCCGACGACGACAGCATCACTTTTAGGAACTGAGGGAGAAAATGGCTGGTATACCAGTAGCGTTACTGTATCATTAGGCGCCACAGACGTCGGTTATGGAATTGAAAACACCACTTATAGGATAAATAGTGGCTTATGGACTCTTTACAATGCGCCTTTCATAATAGATGTTGAAGGCACAAACACAATCGAATACTACTCCGTCGACCAAGCCAACAACAAAGAAAACACAAAAACACCAAGTAACAATAAACAACGACGATAATTTCGCTGGTTCGGAAGTAGTGATGTTATATAATACGGCGGATGATGGGGGAGGAAGTGGGTTGTACCAAATGCGTTTTAGAAATGATGGAGATGTTTGGGTTGATTCATGGATCGCTTATACAACTGAACCGACGCCCTGGACACTGATAACAGGAGACGGAAACAAAAGAGTTTACGTTCAATTCAAAGATAACGCAGGAAACATTTCACCTACAACTTCTGACAGCATAATCTTAGATACTGAACCGCCAACAACAACAGCATCACTCTCTGGACCTGAAGGAGAAAACGACTGGTATATTGGCGATGTCACAATAACATTAAGCGCCTCAGACACGAGTTCCGGAGTTGGCTACACAACTTATAGAATAAACGGAGAACCATGGAAGAATTACAATGCGCCTTTCATAATAGATGTTGAAGGCACAAACACAATCGAATACTACTCCGTCGACCAAGCCAACAACAAAGAAAACACAAAAACATGTCTCTGACTTATGAGGATGCAGCTTCGGGCGTTTCCGAGGTGCGTTATAGCAATGACGGAGTTTGGGATACTGAGGTTTGGGAGAACCCTACCCAAACGAAGTATTGGACTCTAACTCTTGGAGAAGGAATAAAAAAAGTCTATTATCAATTGAAAGATAACGCAGGAAACATTTCACCTACAACTTCTGACAGCATAATCTTAGATACTGAACCGCCTTCAGCAACAATCAGTATCAATGAAGGCGATGAATATACGAATTCAACTTCAGTTACTCTCTATCTTCAATACTCAGACAACGAAGGCATCGACCAAGTTAGATACAGCAATGATGGAATATCATACACAAACTGGGAACAACCCTCAGAAACAAAATCTTGGACGCTCTTGTCTGAAGATGGCATCAAAACAGTTTATGCCCAAATTAGAGACAGAGCAGGCTTAAACTCTAACTTCGTCTCCGATACAATAATTCTAGACACTACTCCTCCAACAGGTTCAATCGAAATTAATAATGGAGCATCAAGCACAACCTCAACATCAGTAACTATAACACCCAGCGCTACGGATGCTAATGGCGTAAATCAAATGCGGCTCAGAAACAATATTGGAGACTGGAGCGACTGGACCGAAGTTTCAATAAAAACATGGACTCTAACTTCTGGTTTTGGATTAAAAACTGTTTTTGCTCAGTTCAAAGATAATACTGGACTTATTTCTTCAGAATTCGCCGCGACCATAAATTTGGTAGAGTCTGAACCCTCACCAACTCCTACATCAAGTCCAACACCTTCCGAGATAGGCAATGTGATAATTTTTGTTAAATATGAAAACAATGACCCAGCATATGGAGCAACAGTCACAACCATAGCAATGCCTTCAGGTCAATCTTCCCTGAAAGGAATCACTGATTCGAATGGAGTCGTGACTTTCAACAATATAATCATAGGTTCCTATTCCTTCCACGGATCAAAAGGGATTTATGGCAGCAACAATGTGCAAGCAATCGTCAAAAGCCAACAGACAATCTCAGTTAATATAACACTAGTTGAAGACCTAACTGAGCCAGTGATAGCTGTAGCTTTGACGACTGAAAATTCTGGTATTCTTCAGAGAATTTTCTCAGTTACCGCAGAAGATGATATCCAAGGAAGTGGAATCTCAACAGTCACCTTGTATATTGATGAAAATCCTGTTAAGACTTGGACAACAGCTGGCACACATATCTACGATGAAGGCTTTTATTCTAATGGTAAACACACTTACTATGTTGAAGCAGTAGACAATGCAGGTAATATAGTCAGAGAACCAGTTTCGGGATATTTAGAATTTACTGTTGAAGAAGGCACACAAATTGACCAAATGGAACTATGGAAGCTGATGAGCATAATCTTGGTTTTAGTGGGTGGTTCAATACTTGCTATGCTCTCTATTAAAATGAAGAAATAAAAAGCTAAGAAGGCACACAAGCATACTACAAACAGTGACTTAAGTCATATACACAAAATTCTATTGAAGTTTCCAATAATGAAATTCAAAGTTGGTTTGGAAGAAAACATTGAGAAGCAGCAATTCCTCTTTGGTCAACAATCAGAATTAGCAATCGGTCAATCGATGATTTTGTATCATCCGAGAAGTATCTGTTTGATAGAAATGAAATTGAAGTTTACATAAAGCAGATCTCCAAATTCATTGTTGACAATATCCGAGGTACAGAATATGGACCAGCAGCTTCTTTCAGAGATATGATCAGGGCTATTGTTAGGAATACCAAAGAAGTGCTTTCGGTATCAATTCCCAGAGTTCGCTGAAGTTTCTGAGTTGATTTTCATTGGAATCTCCATGCATTTGGGGTAGAAATTTGGTGATTCCCTTTACAATACGCTTTCTAGACAGGAACAAAACGAAATATTGGAAGCTGGCAAGAAAGTGTATCAAACATAGGGAACAGCAATTGAGAATCTGGAATGAGAAAAAAGTATCATGCTTCAATTTCCAGACGGTGTTTTTCATCCCGTGAGTTGATTATAACGATTTCTATCGCAATAATTGTTGTTGAATACTGCCCCTTTTGCTATTCAGAATGATTTGATGTTGTAGACCCAAGGGGGCAGGGTGTTCCGGGCTCGTTTGATCTTTTTTTGCGTTGATCACAATTTGCCAAGTTTGGACATAATAAACAATCTGAAGGTATTTCTTGGTCAGTATTCTGACTGACGCTGTCAACTTTGCTCGGAGAAATTTCACTAGTAAATATCGGACTCCTGATAGAATCGATATCTGTTTCGGTTAATTGTTCAGTTTGATCCTCATCAATTAGTGAATAATGTTCTGGTTGCGGTTTCAAATGTTCAAATTCTAAATATTGTGTTTCCTTGGATGGCATTTCAGCTTGCGTTGTGTGAAATTTAGTTAACATATCTTTACGTCTAAGAATTTCTTCTCTTTTTTCAAAATTTTCCTTATTTGATTTAGATACCCATCCCTTCAGAATGATTGCTATCATAGATATAGTGAATCCGATATAATTGAAGGAGCTACCTTGGGTTACTGGATGGCCTAGTATTACAGTCTCTTGGAATATCCAATATGAAAACCAGGCAAGCGACCAGATGAAAGGTACATACCACACTTGTTTTATAAATGACCATAACTCAGCTAATTTGCTTTTATACTCACTCGCTGCCTCGTTTGATGTCGATAGCTTCGCTATAGGAACACTATTTTTGCTACGTTTGATCATTTCATCCACCGGTGACTAGGCTAGATATTTTTGGCAATCAACTAAAAGCTTGTGCAATAGAAATAATGAGTGAAACTTCAAGCTTGTACTAAATAGTAATGTGCATGTGTTGGATAATTCTTTTAAAAAAATTAGGAAAAGCATTCCGAGTTTCCCAACATTTCTCACGTTTATGCAATATTATTTATAATTTTTATAAACCAAAATCAGAGATTGGATTTAATTATAGAGAATGCAATTGCTCCTATTCATGATTCCGTTTTTAGAATTCGATAATCTACGGCCACAATCTCGTCTTTGCTTTCAGTTTTCAATTTCACTATCGTAACAGGGATACCAGTTGCTTTAGCAAAAATGCACGCAATAGCACAAATAAGCGGTGAGTCAAAATAGAAGTATAACCTTGACAGTTCAGTGTCCGCTTCAGGAATTCTAAAATGAGAATCATCGATTTTGACGTGAATAAAATCGTTTTCAATTTCCATATCAAAATAAGAAGCAACTTCCAGTTCATCGATTAATACTTTGGGCAAATAATGCTGCAAATCTTGCAAACTAGTCGTGATAAAATCCTTTTCAAGGGTTTTTTCAAAAAGTTGTACTAGCTCTACTCCTGGTGGTGTTACTAAAACAGCTCGAGGAGTGGTGATTCTAGCAATCAGAAAGTCAGGTCTTTGTTTTGGCATCATCCTTGCAGTTGGAATCTTTTTCCGCTTATCCTTTGATATGTAGGCTTTGTAAGTGTTAGCTGTATTGAAAAACTGAGGAGGCAGATATATTGTGTCGCCTCCATATTCGATTTTTTGGACTATTTGATTGAGTGTTTTCTGATAAGCTCTAAGTGTCGTATCGAAGATTGATTTTTTTACATACTCAGAAGTTGTAACATAAGTGAATATTACTCCCCAAAAAAGCAAGCCTAATCCAATTAGAGCTAGTATTGAGGAAGAATATATTATCGACAGAGATAGGAGCGCCGTTCCAATTCCAATTAGTATTGTGTCAAACAATCTTGCAGGTAATCTTTTTTTCTCTCTTGTGCTTGAGTAAAACAAAATCGCGGCTGCAAGAGCAAAAACTCCTAGAAGACCTGTTAGCAGGAACATTATCCTTAGGGTGATTAAGTAGTTCGAATACCATTCTATGCTGAACTGTAAACCGTAAAGGTAAAGATCATAGTTAACAAGAGAATCTAATTGAAAAAAAACTAGAAAGTTGAGTGTGCTGGATATTGTCCCTAGAGCTAGAAGAAGAACACATGTAGACCGTCTTTGATTTGTTTTTTTTGCATTGAAAAACAAAAATGATACAATTGAGCCGCTGAAAAAGAACCAAGACGACGTTTGCAAAATCAAGTATAAATATGCATAAAGCTGGTACAGATCAGCCCAATTGTTGCTGTAACTGAGGCCATAATTATATAGGTCGGTATGAATCAAGTGTTCCATCTGAAGGAAAAAGAAATAGGAAATAATAGGTATAACAACGGCAATTACTAGTATTGCCAGAATCGTTTTAGGCTTATATGGAATTGGCATAACTTATCACATATAGTAAATATTAAGATTTTAATGTAATCCTATGTGTCCTTTAATGAGTTTTCAAGCGTCATGTTTCCAAAAGAAAGATTGAGTCAGAATTATAACAACATAATATTCATAGGCGTGAAATGGGTTTCTCGCAACAATTACAGCAATAGATAGAATACAAACTGAATAATGCTCTCAGAATTTAATAAGCAGATGCAAAATTGCTCACGATTCATCAAATGACATTAAAACCAGATGTGAAAATTATTCTTGAACCGATTTGAATAATATTACGAATTGCTATTTTAGTATTTCTTATTCCTTGAGGTGAAACGAATTTCTCAGAGTTTTTTGTAAAATCGATAAGCCATTATTTGCTATTACACAATAATTGTGTTTTCCAATTGTAAACTGGCTCATCTTGCTCATTTACAATTTTTGCTCTTACTAAGCCAAGCTTCTCCAATTCAGCTAGCTCTTTCAGAAGTTCATTTTTCTCAAATGTTTGAGGTCTTTGTTTTTGGAGGATTTTGGCAATGTTTTCGAATGTAGCTACATCCCTTTTTTCTGTTTGTTGAATCGCTTCAATTATCTGTTGCTTATGTGGATGAAGCTTCTGATAAATGGAAGCGTTTTCTTTGAAACGTTTTCTCTTCCTAATCCAACTGAAAGGGATAAGGGCAATCAAAATGCTTGCAGTAATAATTGCCATTGGTAGAATGCTGTACGATATTGCCATTGTAATCAGATTCACCTTATTTAGTGGTTCCCAATAGTCTACAGTGTTTTCAGCAAAAGGAAATAGCTCATCTTCAATTTCATTCAAGTCTTCTGGATTGTCAAAAAAGGTGATGAAGCTTAGTTTTACTAGTTTCCTTTCAGTTGCGTTATCGATTTCAAAAACTGCTGTTGTAAAGTAGTAAAGTACAAGCTGGATTTGAGGTTTGCCTGGTTCTTCAAAAGCGAAATATCTAGCGATAATAGGAGGGTCCTCTTGTATTTTGACATCTCTAAGATCCAGTTGAGATACTGGTTCGTATCCTTGCGAAACGGGCATATGTACGAGACAAATTTCCCAAGGATGTAGCGAAATGGAAGACTCTGCGACTTCTAGTGCAACATCGACTTCTATGTCACCCACATTTTCTGGATAGTATTTGAAGGCTAAAGAGAAATCTTGTCCCGAAATTTGCTCGAAATCTGTGTCGCGATATAAGAATCCTATTTCATAGTTGTCAATTAGGGGAAAAAGGTCCGGATTCCCTTGCTGACCATATGGTGTTTGAATCAGAAGAGGAGCTGGACCTCGAGCTAGACTGAACAAGGGAGACTGAATATAAACAATCAATATTGCCACAACGATGACAGCCGCAATTTTAACTACATTAGAGGTTTGAATCTTGTTTGAAAGCTGGATGTTAGTGTCTTGGGTGGTTTTTTTCGCTTTTGTGAAGATTCTCGTTTTGAAGACTTTTTCCGATATCACAAGTAGTAGCAATGTTCCTAGAAACACTAGAACCCAACCACCCAGAATATGAAAAATCTCTAAGGCTAGTTCCGCGCCCCACTGGTATCCTATGAGAACGATCGTTGTAATTCGAATTATATTAAGGAAAAAGATTAAGGGAAAACCAATTGCGATTATAACTATTTTTTTCCAAAACTTATCTCGAACTATATAAGCTAAGAATGAGGCGAAAACTGCAAAGCCTACTAGACTGTAAATGCCTGAACAGGCAACATCCACTATGAGCAGCAACGGCTGGTTGTCGGGGCGTATCAGATTTATAGCTGGTGTCCCGGATACAACTGTTATCCATGATTCAATACCTACGAAGTTTGCTATAGTGTTTGCTGCCTGTGTGCTTCCTACACTTAGCAATGAGCCGACACTATTAAGAAAAACCACTGGTGGCGGAGTGAGAAAAGTAAGAAAAACTATTGGAAAAATGGCTTCACATAGAGTTGTTAGATTAAATAGAATTAGAATTAACCCTGAAACAAATAGAGGAAGAGAAATCATGTGATATTGTAGTGGCGTAAAAGTTTGTGATCCGAGATTGATCAGGGTTAAGGAAAGTAAACATAGAAGAAAACCAGCTAGCGTGGACAAATTCTTTATGTTTCTATTACTCCCGTCTTCCTTCGAAATTGCCGCAATAAGAATCTTCCTTTTTCTGTAAAGAAGGTAGGTAACGAGTGCCGGGATGAGTAAAATGTAGCTGTAACCTTCGTATTGAAAGGCATCCACAAAAATTAGACTCAGGTCTTGAAAATACACTGCGATAGTAGCAAATATAATTACTGCTGATTTCAGTAGAATATCTTTATTTGTTGAGATTCTAT
>WOR8_10002335_pt1 | contig 18806 bp, 21 predicted proteins | sample DeeMarSeWOR38_10_FD_19890 | JGI IMG/M metagenome (IMG submission 19890)
CTGGAATTATTGTAGGAACGACACCTATTGAAATTAATACTGTCCAAGGAATAACTACTAGTGATTCTCCAACATTTACAGGAACAACATTGTCTGGTTTAACTGCTGATAGAGCATTAATTTCTAACGGAAGTAAAGCAATTTCTTCTAGTAATGTAACTTCAACAGAATTGAGTTATATCGAAGGTCTAGAAAGTTCGGCACAAGATCAAATTAATTCTAAAGCTGATTCATTTAACACTTCTGATCTAAGCGGAACTGCAAATCAAGTTTCTGTAACAGCAAATAGCGGAGTTTTAGTAGGTTCAACACCTATAACAATTTCATTAGAGCAAAACATAGCTACTACAAGTGATGTTACGTTTAATGGCTTAAATTTATCTGGATTAACAGCATCAAGAGCAATTGTAACAGATAGTTCAAAGAATTTAGCTTCAAGTACTACAACTTCTGATCAGATTGGATATTTATCGAATGTTAGTTCGGACGTGCAAAACCAGATAGATTCTAAGAAAGATGATTTTGATACATCAGATATTGCTAATGGAGATAGTATAACTCTAAGTGGAGATACAACAAATATTATTATTTCTGCTACTCCATTAACAATAGATACTATTCAAGACATTAGAACAAGTGCATCACCAGAATTTGCAACTACTACTTTATCTGGACTTACTGCTAATACTGCATTAATAGCAGACGGAAGTAAAAATGTAAGCTCAAGTTCTGTTCTTTCTAGCGAATTAGAATATGTTTCGGGTGTAACAAGTTCGATTCAAAACCAGTTAGATTCAAAGAAAGATAATTTTGACATAAGTAATATAGAAGGTTCTGCAAATCAAATAACTGTAACAAATGGTACTAATACTATTATTTCAGCAACTCCTGTTACGTTAAGTTTACCACAATCTATTTCTACAGATTCAAATGTGGAATTTGCTAGTATTGGTATTGCTTCAACACCAATTTATGGAGTATTGGATGTAATTGGAAATGCTTACATTGAAGGTGATTTAACAAGCACATCAAATATTTATCTTCAAAAAGTTGGAAGAGATGCGGATAATTTAATAGACTTTAGTACGGATAATCAAATAAGTATTAATGTTAATGGTATTACTCGTCAATTGATAACATCAACTGGTGCAACAACCTTAACAATGCCAAGTTTGACACAAACACAAAATCAAGAAGATGCGACATATTTTAAAGTATATAATGCGACTGCTCATGCTAATGCAGCTTCTTTAATTCAATTGGCAAATAATCAAAAAACAGCTACATTCTGGTTAAGATCAAGTGCTAGTGCGACATTACCAAATGAATTAGATTTAGCATTACTCACAGGAAGTGCATTTAACGTTACACAAGGAGCAAATAATTGGTTTAGAATAGATAGTGATGATGGAGTTACAGCAATAAATAATTATTTAACTGTCGGAACTGCTCCTAGCTATACAGCATATCATACAAATTATATAGGAAGAAGTAATTCAACAAACACTAATACAGTACATCAAATAACAAATTTATATGATAACCTTAATACAAATGTAACTACTGCTTACCCTGTTCTAAGATTGACAAGAGATGGAGTTTTAGGAAGTCGTGTTTCTTCTGGTGTGGATTTTGCAATTGGTTGTCATGCAGATGATGGAACAGACGGAAACACTCAATTAAATATTAATTTAACAGACGGAACTAGCAATTATCCTGAATCTACTGTTATGACACTTTTAAGTAATGGAAATATAGGTCTAAATGGTCATACAGATTTTTCAGATTTTTCTAGTGGATATATTGCAATTGAGCAAAATAGAGTTAATTTTATGTTAGATAAAACTGGAACTGCAATTAATTTAAATTCTAATGTTTATTATGATGGTAGTAATTGGTTAAGAGTTCAAGATGGATATGGTTCTAACATAAATATAAATCAAGATCTAATTTTATTTAGAACTGCTGATACAAATGTTTCGGCAACTCCTGTAACTTGGAATGAAATGATTATGGATAGTGATGGTAATATTGGTATAGGAAAAACTCCAACTTATAAGTTAGATATACTAGATTCTAAAACAAATACAGATGATAAGTTAGCATACTTAGATTATACACAAATTATTACATCAAATGGAACTATTAATAATACTGCATTAGAAATTGACATGACTGGTTCTTATGTTGATTCTGGTGTAACAAATAGTGGCGTGACGTATGGAATAGTTTCTAAGAATTTTATAGATACAACTAATCATCAAGGTACACAAGATAGAAATGTTGGTTTATTTTCTGTGGTAGGTATTAATTCATGTGGAACAGATGGAACTATAGATGATGTATATGGGAATTATATAAGAGTCCAAAATAATGATGCAGATGGAACTATGAATAATTCTTATATGTATTATGGACAAATAAATGGAAGTTCTGGAACAATTACTAATAATTGGGGAATTTATTTAACAGGTGAAGATAAGAATTATTTAAGTGCTGGATTATTGATAAATGGAGCAACTTTAGAAACTAATGGTGTAGATTGCTTGTCAATTAAACAAGGAACAGACCCAACAACTTCAAGTGCTGATCAAATTTCATTATTCGCAACATCAGGAGCAAACAGTACTTTAGGATTGCGAACAGAAGCATCAGTAGCTAGTGATACAGATGAAACTAAATTTAGTCATAAATTGCCTGTTTCTATCAATGGTTCAACGTATTATATAATGCTTACACAAACTTAAAATTATGTAAAATAATGTTGAATAATGTAAAATTTTATGATATACTAAATATGTAGAGTATTTTTTTTATAAATATTTTTCCATAGAATAATCTTATAACTAGAATTCCTTTTTTATCTTTATTAGAAAATTTTGTAGGAGGAATTTTAACATGTCAAAAATAAAACTTATGGAAGTTGAACCAATTCTTAACATTTTAAATCCAATTTTAACAGGAAAGTGCGGAGGTTTATTGTCATTAGATATAATTGATCTTATAAATGAACTGACACCTCACCTAGAAAAGTTACAAAAAGCAAGAGAAAAATTAATAAATGATTATGCAGAAAAAGATAATGAAGGAAACTTTAAAACAATAAAAAATGAACAAGGTTTAGATATTCATACTTTTGGAGATAATCAAGAAAAAGTAGAGGAAGAATTAGATGCAATTTTGAAGCAAGAAATAAAAATAAATAAATTTATTAATGGTAATAATTTTGACAATGATGTTAGAATTGAACCATTGAATTTAAAAGTTTTGATAGATAAAGAGTTATTAAAAAGATAATTACGACTTCCTCACGAAAATAAGATAATCTCTACTGTTAAAATTAGTTTTAATGGTGGGGATTATTTTTATAAAGGGGGGAATTTTTTGTACAATAATATGAGGGATAAAGGGATAATAGGTTCTTGCATATATGTAATAACTTTTTTAACACATAGTATAAATGAAATATTTATTGCTTTATTGATCTTAATGGCTTTTGATTGAGTGACTGGTTGTATTTTAGCCAAAAGGAATGGTCAATATGAGCATAAAAAGGGTCTATGAGGGGCTATAAAAAAATTATTATATATAATTCTTATTGCAACAGCTTACTTAGCTGATTTAACAATTATGAGTATTGGAGAAAAACTTGGATTAGGCTTAACAACATATGGTGCTTTAGGTTTTGCAATAGTTTTTTATTTGATCGGAAATGAAGGAGTAAGTGTTTATACTAATGCCCAAAAACTAGGTTTACCTGTTCCAACATTTCTAATGAATATCTATAACAACTTTAAATTAATGGCTAAAATATCAGTTACAAAAAACAATAAAGAATTAAAAGAAGAATGGAGTGAAAAAGATGAAAATAGACATGAATCAAGCAAAGATACTTAATGAAATGAATGTATTTATAGATAATAAAAAATCACCTATTAAAGCTTATCTGTTTAAAATTAATGATAAAGATGCATTATCTTTAGTTCACATTAGAGCAATAGAAGGTGTAACTGGGATGAATGTAGAATATATAGATAGAGAAAATTTAAATATAAAAACAGGATTAGAGGAAGTTCAATTCTTAAAGGATAAAACTATTGTGATTGATGAAGGACATGGCGGTCAAGATGCAGGAGCGGTCGATGAAATAGATAAAAGTAAAAGTGATTATATAAGAACTTTAGAAAAAGATTTGAATAATAAGGTCGGAAATAAGGTAATTAATCGTTTAAAAAAATTAAGAGCTAAAGTGATAGTTACAAGACCTAATGATGATACAGTAAGTCTTTATGATCGTGTGAGAATAGCAAATGCAGAAAAAGCAGATATATTTATATCAATTCATTTTAACGCTGCTAGTGAATCAGCACATGGGATAGAAACTTTTAAATATAGAAATACTAAAAATCCTAAAACTCATAAATTAGCTGATAGCATACATAATCAATTAGTACAATACACTAATTTATATAATAGAGGTGTGAAAACATCTGGTTTTTACGTTTTAAAATATACAGATATGCCAGCAGTTTTAGTTGAACTTGGATTTATTACTAATAATGAAGAAGAAAAGATTGTGAATACTGATGAATTCCAAGAAAAATGTGCTAACGCAATTGTTCAAGGAATAATTAATACTCTTTAAATTTTCTTACAATATTAATTTTATTTTTCTCAATAAAATCTGAATCTAACTGTGATGCAAGTTTTACACAACATTTAAAAGCTTCTTTTTCTATTTCATTTTTTTCATTTTTTGATTTATTTTTTTCAAATTCTTCTTCACTTTTTTTTATTAATAAAATTAAGTCCTGTGTTTTTTCTATTAAATTATAAGCTTCAACCACTATTATATTTGACTTTAAATCATGATTATCTTTAAATAAATCTATTACGATACCTAAGAAATAACTTGCTATTAGTTCTAATGCATTTTCTTTATCTAATTTAAGGAATTCTTTTTCAAATTCATTAGGTCTTTTAACATTATATTTAGACATTTTCGTATTCCTTAATCATTTCTTTTTTTAATTCGCTGAAATATGTTGCTGCTTTAATCGCATCATTATAAAAATTAATATCTTTATTAAAATCTTTTTTTAAATTAACTTTTTCGAATAGAAGTTCCAATTCAATTATTACTTCAATTAATTTGTGTAAAGCTATTATTTTTAAAACTTTAAAATCATCATTTAGCATATCTTCACTCAAATCATCTGCGTGATTAAAAGCCCATGATCTCATTAATTTAAAAATATATTTAGGTTCACTTCTTAACAAATCAGCTTCTTGATCATTTGCTTTAGTAAAACCATAATAAATATTATTTGCGTGTACCATGTATTCTATCCCTCAAATCATCTAATTTTTTCATTAATTCTTTATTATTTAACATCACATTTTTTAAGCCACCTTGTCTTATTACTTCATCAGTTAATTTCATTGTCTCTTCTATCATCTTATCATTTCCACTTAAATTTGTTTTAAATTCTTTATCAAATATCTTAGCTAAATCTTTACATTCATTTTTAACTGTATCTTTGCTATTTTCATCTTTATATTTATTAATTACATTTTCAACATCATTTGAAATATTTGGGCAAGCTTTTTTTATATTACTTAATAAATTATCTAGTTCATTTGCTTTATAATTGATAAGTTCTTTTTTTATTTTTTGATATTTTTTATCTAAATCAAACATATGTTGATACAATTCATCACTTATTATTTCATAATGTATAATTTTATTATTTTTATATTCATCTTGACTTTTATAATGTTCTACAACATCTTTATCTAGAACTATGTAACTTTTTTTATTGTCATTTTTTTCTATTCTTAAAAAGTAATTATTACCATGTTTTAATTTATAATCTTCATTAATATTTTTCTCTTCTTTAACATCTTTAAATTCGGTTTTTAATAGTTCATTGCTGACTATTTCTCTTAATTTTTTATTACCTTCCATTGATTCTTTTCCTAATTCTATATCTTTAATAAAATCATTAAATATACTATTATCTTTAAAATTAGTTTTAAATATACTATCGAGTATATCTATTGAAACTTTTTTATTAATTTCTCTGATTTCTTCTGGTGTTTTTTTAATTATTTTATTTAATTCTATGTCTATTTCTTGTTCTAAAGCTGGTTGAAATTTACGATCTGCAATATTTTCACATGATTTTTTTATTTTTTCATATAAATTTTTATGTTCTTTTATATTTATTTCAAAATATTTATTATATTTTTCTATAGTTGTTTCAAATAATTTATTATTTAAATCCATTAATTTTCTCCTTTAGCGAATTTGTAATCTAACATTTTATCATTTTTAAATTGCTCAATTAAATCTTCTTTTGTTAAATTTGTATTATTTTTTTTATTATAATATTCAAGTGAATCATCAGATATACTATTACAAATATTTTCAACCATATTATCATTTTTTTTAAATTGATTTAATTCTTCATGCAATGATACAATATAGTTAAATAAAGGTTCACTAATTTCAGTAATAGAATACTCATTATTATTTTTTTTCACTTCTTTTATAAAATCTTCTAACTGGTCTTCAATAAAAATGTTACCTAAAGAAAACCCACTCTTATGATCTATTTGACCAAAGTAGAATTTCATACGGAAAAACCCCCACAATATTAAATTTTTATTTACGTAAAAAGCCCTATTTCTTATTAAATTTTTATACCAAAAAGCCCATTATTAAATTTTTATTCTACCCTTTACAATGCTTTTATTCATTTTTTAAATATTCTACAGTATTTCTTAATACTTTTTCAAGTTGTAAGCCAATTTTGTATTTAGTTTTTAATATATTAATACTTTTATTTATATCACCATTTTCATAGTGTTTACTTGCCGACATCCAGTCTGCAATCATTTCTAGTAAATCTATTAAATTCATTTCTTCTATCCCATATTCAAAGAATTCAGGATGATGTCTATTTAAAGCATAATGATGCCTTAATGCAATTTTTAAATTTTCTTTATTGTTTTCATATTCTTTTGTTCCAAATTTATATTTAAAATCATTTTTTGAAAATATTTTTTTTTCAATTGGATTAAATTTAGATTCATCATGATTTATTGCTCTTTCAGACAATTCAAATATAGCTTTTACTAAAATTATAAAAACTTCTTTTTTATGATGATCTAATTTTTCATAATAACTTTCCAATTTATTTTCATCAAATAATTCTTTAGCTAATTCCACTTGAGCCAAATCCTTTCTCTCCACGTGCTGATTGATTTAAATCAGTCTTTTCTATAAATTTAATTTTTTCAATTTTATTTAAAACTAATTGTGCTATTCTTTCATGTTTTTTAATTTCATAAATTCCATTTTTATTTATTGAGTCTAAAGTATATATTTTTTGATCATTATCTATAGATGTATTGAATACTATAACTTTTATTTCTCCCCTAAATCCCGAATCTATTGTTGCTGGACTATTAGCTATTCTTAATTTAGTATTCAAGGATAATCCGCTTCTAGGTCTTATTTGTAATTCAAAACCAACTGGTATTTCCACACATAAACCTGTTTTAATAGCTATAGTTTGCTGTGGATTTATAATAATATTTTCGTTGGAATATAAGTCCATTCCTGCATCATTTTCATTTGCATATTTTGGCACTATTACATCATCGTCTAGCTTTTTAAAATAAATAGGAAGTGCCTTAAAATTATAGTTTTCCATAATTTCCTCCAAATTATCCTTTGTTATTTTAATATTCTATTATTTTCTACATAAATCGTCAAGCACATTTTATATATTATCATAACAACTATCCCAAAATTCATCTGAATAAGTTCGTTGTTCATAGTTTGTGCATTGTACAGGTCGTTGGTGATAGTCAGCTTTGTAAGGTTTTGCTATGTATGGTGTTCCGTTTGCTTCTGCTTCAACTGCTTTATAAAAAAATGAATCTATTGACATAACTGTTTTTGATATAATATTTGATAGTTTATTTATAACTGTAATTGCATAATCATATCCAAATTTCTTTAATACATTTTTTATTGTGATTTCCTTTACTTCTGTATTTATTTGATTATTTATTCTTTTATTTAATTCCTCAATATCTTTTTGAGTAAATTTATTTTTCCTTTTATTTTCCACTACTACTTTTTCTTCGTTTCCAATTTCTTCCTTAGAATATGTACATACGGTAGTAGTAGTATTATTAATAGAAAAATTGTTAATTTTATTAGAAATGTTAGTATTAGTTCCTTCGTTTTCCATGCATGTATTTTCCATGCATTCATTTTGAAGGTACGGTAATTTATCCATACCTTTATTTTGAAGGTTCGGTAGATTATCATTCTTAGAGTTAGGGTTAATTGCTTTTGGGTGTGTAATAAGAGTATAAATATTACTTGTAAATTTGCCTTTTTTATCAGTACGATGTTCAACTTTTATATATCCATATTCTTTTAAAACTTTTAAATGTTTATAAAATCTATTTTCAGAAATACATAAATCTTCATATATTTTTTTAACACTTGGAAATGCTGTTGTTCCTGCTCCTGCATAACTTACAAAATAAGAATATATTGCTTTTGCTTCTATCGTTAATTTCCTATCTAATGTTACCATTTTAGGCATGATGCCATAACCTCTACTCATTACTCCTTCTATTTTTAATTGATCTCTAAATTCATTTTTTTGTACATTTTTTACGTTATTCATTTAATACACCTCTTCTGTAATTTTTTTTTAATAAATTATTTATATTTTTTTTCAAAAAAGCATTGTAAATTTTCCCACTAAAGTGTATAATGAATTTAAATTAATAAGAACGTAACTTTCAGTCAACTGGAAGCTTACATAATAAAAATTTAATATAAAGTCCTCACTTTGTGGGGCTTTTTTCCGTATTTACAATAAAATAATACCATTATTTCATCAAAATTTCCATATAAAAATAAAAAAAAATTGGACAAATTTAGTCCAAATTTATAATTTCTTACTGTATTGGTTGTCAGAAGCCAATTCCACATTTAATAATTTATCAAAAAATTTTTTTCTATTTGGAATATATCTGCCAAATTTAACATAAATATTGTAATATTTTTCTAACTCTTCTATTTTATGGTCTATTTCTATATCTTCATATCCTGAAAAAATTATAATATCATCATCAAAAAAAGTTCTAAAATCATTAATTAATATTTTTAAATCATCGAAATTGTCAAAAGGTTCTAAACCTGACAAAACTATAGAATCAACTAAACTATTTTTCATATAATTGGTAATTATTGTTTTTGTATTAATTTTCACATTTTTCATTCAACTTTTGTGATTTTGATCACATTTTTCGAAGAACTTTTTGTAATGTATATTTTGGCAATCTTTGCATTTTCATGTACAACTTATACCAATTGGAATATAATAGTTTATTTTTTTATAATTAGTTAATGAAGTTCTTGGCAAATCTAAAAGTCTTATTTCTGTACCTTTAAAGTTCTTCAACATTTATATGATCTCCTGTCAATTCATCAACTACTGTTCCAGCCATGAATACTTCATATGCCCTAGCTTTAGCAATATTCTCTTGATTAGAAATCACGTCTAATTCAGTATATTTTATTCCTTTTTGATCTAATAGTTTTTTATTCTCTAAACATTTTGGGCAATTTGGTATTGTAAATATTACATATCTATGCATTTTGTTCACCTCTTAACGAATAATACTTTCTGTCTTTAAATTCTTGTTTTTTACCTTTGTTGTATGAACTTATTGGTCTTCAATAACCTGTAACTCTTGACCAAACTTCTGTATTTTTACCACATGTAGGACATTCATATACTTCGCCTTTTATATATCCATGATCAATACAAGTACTAAAGGTTGGAGTTAAAGATATATATGGTAATTTATAATTAGTAAATATTCTTCTAATTAAATTTTTAACTTTTTCGCCAGAGTCTACTTGTTCACCTAAAAATAAATGTATAACAGTTCCAGAAGTAAATTTAGATTGCATATCATCTTCTAACTCAAGCATTTTAAAAATATCATCAGTATAACCTACTGGTAAATGGACACTATTAGTATAATAAGGAGTTTCACTATCATTTGCTGTTTTTATATTTGGATATTTTTCTTTATCTATTTTTGCCAATCTATAACTTGTTCCCTCAGCAGGAGTTGCTTCAAGGTTGTATAAAATTTGATCGGGTGATTCCTCTTGATATTTTGATAAACGAGCATTTATATGATCTAATATTTCATTTGCAAACTCATTACCTTCTTTAGTTGTAATATTTTTATTCATAAAGTTTTCTAGACATTCATTCATACCTATTATTCCAATAGTGCTAAAGTGATTTATTAAACCTTGTTCTAAATATCTGAAAGTGTAAGGTAATAAACCCGAATCTAATGTTTCTTTGATTTTTATTCTTTTTATATCTAAAGATTCTTTAGCAATATCCATTAAATTATTCAATTTATTAAAAAATTCTTCTTTTGTTTTACATATAAACCCTAATCTTGGTAAATTAAGCGTTACGACACCAATACTACCTGTCAAATCTCCTGCTCCAAAGAATCCTCCACTTTTTTTCCTTAATTCACTTAAATCTAAACGCAATCTACAGTTCCTTGTTATTAAACCATTAGCAAGCATGAATTGCATATTATCATTATATACTTCTAAACAATATAGATATTGTCCTCTGTAATTATATTCTTCAATTTTTTCTATTCGATAATATTGATAATCATCATCTTCTTTATATTTATCTCCATAATTTTTTATTTTAGGAAAGTCAATTCTATAATTAGGATTATTGCCTAATCTATTTTCTCTAGTATCGGTATAAGTAATTGAATATTTTTGACCTAGTGATGCTAATAAATAAGTAATATCATATCTTAATTGTAATGAGGAAGTATATAATCTTTTACAAGCTTCACTACCATCAGTAGCATGGAATCCTTCAATAAATCCTTTTTTAAATTCAATGCTAGAATTAAAAACATGTCTTGTAAGTGATTTTTCTAAAGCATTATCACCTTTAACATATCTTTCAATTATATCAATTGGATTTCCATTAATTCTTACAAAATGAACATTTTTATTTGAAATTGATTGACTTGTATTAAATCCTAAATTTTCCCAAAATTTTATTAATCTTTTTGCTGTTGGTTTATCTCTTTCATTATCACACAATGAATAAATAATACCTCTATCACTTTTACTTCCATCTCCTGTATATGAACCAATTGCAAAACCTAATTCAAAATCACCTAAAGTTGTACCAATTTCATTTTTATTAAAAGGCAACCACATATTTTCTTCTAATTCAGAAGTTTTTAAAACTTGTCCTCCCATAATTGGTTGCATGTGATTTTCACCAAATTTAATTTCAATACCATTAGATAAAGTTATTTTATACACTTTAGTTTTAGGTAATTGTATAGGCTTGCATTTGCTTCAACCTTGTTTAGTCCATACTTCATATTCAGTATCCATTCTATTATTATTAGAATAAATATCACCAATTGGTTTAATACTAATACCATTTTGATTAGACTTAATTAATAACATTGTATCAGGGGTCATAGGACACATTGATCTTACACTTTGTGCATCCATTCCAGAATTTATATAGTTTGAGAAATAAGGAGTACCATATTTAGCAGTCATTTCAAATAATTTATTTGCAATTGGAGAATTTCAATCAAAGTTTTCATCTATATTGTAAGTGGGTATAGGGAAAGTATGTACTTGTCCATCTGAATCACCCTCTTGCATTACTTCTATAAAAGCTAAATTAAATAAATCCATTTCATTTTGACAATCCCCATAAGTGAAATCACATTCTTTACCTCCAACAATAGCTTTTTCATTAGCCATATCTTTTGGACAAGTAATATCAAAAGTAAAATTAGAAAATACGGCTTGTGCGCCCCATCTGGAAGGTATATTTAAATTAAAAATTAATTGTTGAGTATATTGTTTTACTTGTTCAAATGACAAATTGTCTTTTTTTATAAATGGTGCTAAGTGAGTATCTAAATTATTAAATGCCTGTGCGCCTGCATGTTCCATCTGTAGGCAACCTAAAAAATTGACCATTTGAATCATTAATGAGCTTAAATGTTTTGCTGGTGCTGATGATGCTTTTCCTGATATTTTATTAATTCCTTCTTTTATTAATTTTTCTAAAGACCAACCAGAGCAATAAATAACATTGCTATATGATAAATCATGTATATGCAAATCGCCATTTTTATGAGCAGTTGAAATATTTTTTGGATAAACTTCTTCTAAAGCTCATTTAGCTATTTCAGTATTTGCAAGATATAACATTAATCCACTAAAAGTGGGACTCCCATTATTAGCATTTTCGTTTACCCTTCAATCTAGATTTTCTAAATATTGCTTTACGTTACTTTTTTTTGTCATTAAAACCCTCCTAAGAAATTTTCTTTTTTCTTTCTTGATAAATCTTAATATATTTTTTATTAGTACACTTCGGGTCAAGATAAATTCATCTATATCTATTTTCATAATTGCAAATTTGTTTAAAATTAGTAGTTATTATTTTTGGCTTATTTTCATAAGTATATCTAATGCAATTCTTTTTCATTTTACATTTCTTATTATTACAAAATAATATCATTATTCATCCTCTAGAAGTATATCACTTATAGTACTAGATGTTGCACAATAAGCACTTCTCATACCATCTCCTGAATGATCATAAGCCATAGAATTAAAAATACCCATACTTTTTGAAAAAGTATTAACATCTTCTTCTAATCCTGAACCTAAATAAATAAACTCTCAGTTATATTTTTCTGTTTGATGATTAATTAATTCTTTTACTAGATCAAAACTATATTCAGTACTTGAATTTTCTTCACCATCTGTTTGAATTACAAATAATACTTTACTTGGCTTTTCATTTTCATTTAATTTGTCTAACTCAACACCAACATTTACTATTGTCTTCCCTATGGCATCATATAAAGCCGTAGCACCTCTTGGATTATAATCATGATCTTTTATACTTGTAAAATCAGACAGCGGAGAATTGCTTAATTTTAGTTCATATGAATCATCAAATGTAGCAAGTGTTAAATATATATCTTTATCTTTTATTTTTTTCTGTTCTTTAATCATTGAATCAAATCCACCTATTGCATCTTCTAAAATTGAATACATTGAACCTGATCTATCACAAACAGCTACGATTAATACTTTATTTTTATTCATTGTTATTCTCCTTTAACAATTTAATTATTTCTAAATTTTGTTCTTTTATTTCTTCCAAATTTTTTAATTCGTTTTTAAAAGTAGTTTTTTGCAAATGAGCTATGATAATAATAGCAAATTCTATATCAGATAATTCATCTGGATTTTCATGCAATTTTTTATTTAAATTTTCAATAACTTTATGAAATCGTGGTATATGTTTATCCATTTTAAAAATTCTCCTTATAAAGTTTTGGATTTCAAATATATAAACCGCTATATAGCATATACATACTTGAGTTAACTTCTATATCATATACATATTGGTTTTCTGCAACTTCGTCTGTCACATCTTTTACTGTTCTATATTCAAATAAATCTCTATCTCTAAAAGGTTTTCTGGCATAAGGTATTTCATCACCTGTCATTAACATATAAGTTTCCTGTAAATTATCTTCACCAAGTATTTTAAATAAATGATTTTTATCAAAATAATAAATATTGTTGTCATTATTAAAAGTAACTTCATATAATAAATCTATTTTCTTCCTAGTAATCTTTGCATTTTTTCATTTACTTTTAGTTCAAACTTTTAAGTTTTCATTGTCACTATGAAGATCATAGATATTTTTTATACTATTAATTTTATATTTGCCTGAATTTACCTTATAAGGAATTCTAATTTTCTCACCTAACATATATAACCTCCTATAACAGCAAATAATAAACATATTGCTAATCCAAAATTAACTACACTTAAAGTTATTAGAATATTTATAAGCTTAGATTTGCCATTATATAGCGTTTCTATAAGCCTAAAATTTTTATTGATATTTTGCATTGAACTTCACAAAGGTTCTTTCTTTTCAGCGTATTCAAATTTTATTTCATCTGGAAATTTTAAGTTTGGGTTATATGTTTTTACTGGATTATTTGATTCCATAATATTCCTCCTATTATTTTAATGTGTGTATTGAACCTATAAATGGGTTTCCAAGCATTGGCATAAGATTTTTGTTTATGCATTCATCTGAAACTTTGATTCCATTTTCTATCAAAATACTAAAGAACTTTTTATTTCTATATCTAATTACATTAAGATCGTCTATGCAATCAGTAAAAACAAATAATACATCAAAATATTTAAATTCATAGTTAAAATGTATATCATTTGTAGAAGTATGGGTAATTAAATCTTCTGAATATATACCTAAACTTTTACCGATATAATCAATCATCCAATCTTTGTCTTTATAAAAAATTAAATATGTTGGTTTATTTTCTACCATTATATTATTCTCCTTATATATTTACATATTTTTTTATTTCTTTATTTATTATTTCAAAATTATTTGTATTATTTTTTACATTATTTAAAATTTTTAAAAAAGGATTATCTATTGTCTCTAAATTATCACAAAAATCTATTATTTCTTTCATTCCAAAATAATTTAGAATAAAATCATATAACTTTGGATGTGTTGTTTTAATTTTTTTATATCTATTATCTTTAGATTGAAGATATCCAAAATGACATACAAAACAACCAGTTCTAATTTGTCCCATATCATAAATTTTTGAATAATTTAAATTATTTTTTTTTATATAATCTCAAATATCTTTTTCAGTCCAAAAACCAATTGGTGTACTTAAATTCTTAATTCAAGCGTTGCATCCATATTTTAAATATTCTTTTTCTCTTAAATAACTATCTTCTGCCATTGTTCCTAAATAATAACCATCAATATTATTTTCTTTTGCATATTGTTTTAATGGATTTTTTTTCATTATATCGCAACATCTTTCTGATATTTTAAAAGGAGCAAATAATAAACTATAATATTTTTTTGAAATAGTTGGATTTTGTTTTTTTAATGATACTGGACATATTCCTCCATTAATTCTTAATCCTATTTGTATTAAATATTTTATTATTTTTTCTTCATTTTTATTATTATTTAATTCATCATATAATTTATTTATATTTATTTTACATCTATTAATTCCCATGCTAATTTGTTTTGATATAACAGGATATCCATATTTATTACATACTTCTTTAAATTTCATTTTTGGATAAATTATATCAATATTTTTTATATTTTTTATAAAATTAATAATTTCAGGAAATTCTAATCCAGTATTAACAAAAATACCTTTTAAATCAGGATAAATATTTCTTACTAAATCTAATAAAACTGTTGAATCTTTACCTCCTGAAAATGATATAATTGGATTTTCTTTATTTTCATAAAATTCTTCAATTCTCTTTTTACTTTTTACTATTTTTATTTCTAATGGTAGTTTTTGTAATTGAATTAATTCATTTTTTGTCATTAATCAAAATTATCTCCTTTTAAATTTACTTTATAATTATTAAATATTTTATTTGCACCTTTTAATTTCCTTAAATCTTTTAAAAATCTATAAAGTATTGTATTTGCTTCTTCATTTGTTAACCCCTCACAATCTATTTCAATTAAAATTTGAGGTATTTCATAACTATTTGAAATTGTATAAAATTCTGTTGCATATTTAAATTCATCTTTCAATTCACCATTCTTTTTCTGTCGTTGATTTTTTAAATTTTTGTTTTCCATTTTCATCAATTCCTAAATATAGATATTTTGGTTTTGCTTCTAACTTAGTAATATGAATAATGTCAAACTTTTTAAATCCAAATAAATATTTTCTAATTTTTAATGTTGCCACTTTGCCTGTACCTAAAGAATAAATATCTACTCTAGGATTAATATTTTTGTCTGCATTTTGAACATCTAAAATAAATACTTTATGTCTATCAGCATTGTCAGTTTTATATCTTATATAACCTAGATATTCTAATTCTGCTTTTAGTTGATCAATAAGATTCATACTTTTTCTTTCTACAAGCCTACAATTTTCTCTTATAATTTGTTTAGTTTGTAATTTTGTATAACTTTTAGGAGTAATTGATGCAAATCTTTCTAATATACTAATATTTAGCTCATTCTTAACAGCTATTTTTTTTGTTATTTGTTTTCGATAACATTTATTAGTTTTATTCCAATAAGTTTCAAATATCTTAGTATAATCTAGCAATTCCTGTGTCAATCCAAATTCTTCAAAATAATTTAATTTTATAAGTACTTCTAGTTGATTTGTTTGAATTCCAGTTTTAATTTTTATATCTTCCAAAAGATCAATAAAATCAAAATGAATATCATTTCTTAATTTATATAATTCTTTAGATATTTGTTTATTCAAATATTTTACTGAAACCATAGATTCATTTATTTCAAAATTATTTTTTGATTTAAAACTTCTATTATCATGTCTAAATTTAATTGGATTAATTTTTATTTTAAAAGCTTCTAATTCCTTTTTAATTTCTGAAATTTTATCTTTGTCATTTTTATTAGCATAATAATTAAGTACTGTTTCAAAAAATATCAATGGATAGTTAGCTTTTAAATAGGCACAATACAGGCTATCACAGGCTACTGCATAAGCGTGACTTGCATTAAATCCGTAGGAACTAGCATCATTTATTATTTGCCAAACTTGCATAGTTTTTTTTAATGCTTCTTCTACTGTAATATTTTCTGTTTCTAATATCTTTTCTTTAAACCCTTGAATGAATATGTCTTTCCATTTTAAAACTTGGTCGGTCTTCTTTTTTGCAATTGCTTTTATTATTCCATATGTTTCAGATTGATCTATTCCAGCATAATTCAATGTTGCCATGATTTGCTCTTGATAAAGAAGGAAACTTGATTTCATATATTCATCTTGTAATAATTCATCAAAAACCTTTATACCATAAACAAATTTTTGTCGTTTTTCAAAAATAGAATACATGGATTGAAAACTAGGTCTTATTGCAGCTATAAAAGCTGTTAACTCACTTATATTCTGTGGTTTGTATCGCATTATCTTTTGTTTAGTAGATTCTTTCTCTACTTGATTCAAACATACAGTTAGACCTTTGGAATATATATCCCAAACTTTTTTATCATTTTTTGTAATTTCTATTAATTCATTAACGGAGAATGGTTCTTGACCTATATTAGAAAAGGTGTCATATATTATATTTACCACATCTACCTTTAATAAATCATTTTTTAGAAACTTATAATCTTCTGCAACATTTCCGTCAATAGCTGCAACTAATACATCTTTTTTACCATTTTTCCCTTTTATCTTTATTAGTCCTATTTCTTCTTTTATATTTCCTTGATATATGAGTGATGCGCATGGAGCAGGCTTTTTGTCTGAGATAATGCTTTGATATTTTTCTGAATCTCTGATAATGTCGTGGTATTCTTTGTCCACATAGTTATAAACATTTATTGTATCTTTAATATCATCATCAGCATGTTTATAATCATTTTCATATGCTTCAATCTGTTGAGATATTGCATTAGCAATAGCAAAAGGAATATTTTGTGATTTAGCATATAGTTTAAATGCTGATTTTACCTTATAAGTGCCATAACAAATCATTAAATAACTGGATTTTTCACCTAAAACTTCATCTTGTGCTTGTAAAAACACATCAGGATTTCCAGTATTTAAGTCAAGATCAGGCAATGACCTTGTTTTTAAAATTCTAGTTTCTGACATGAATCTTTCAGGGTACATCTTGACAGGGGATTCCAACCTATCAATTTTTGAAAAACCAAGTAAAGTATTAACTAAAAATCCTGCCGAACTTCCTCTTCCAGTTAGAGTTATTCTGCCACCTTTTTTTTTAGCTGTTTCAACTATCTCATAGTCTAATAAGAAATAATCAACCATATCTGTATTTTTGATACATGTTACTTCTTTTTGTATTTCTTCTTCATATTTTTTATGTTTTAATATACTTATACTTTTTTTAAATTCATTTCATTTTATATTAATTAAATCTGTAAATATTTTATTTTTTTCTTTTTTTGATTTATCTGGATATATACTAGGTAATTTAATTTTTTTATTAAAAGTTATATCTTCAAAATCTAAAAATATATTTGTATTAGTAATAGCTTGTTCAATTTGTTTACTGTTTAAAACTCTTTGTTTTTGAAATCTTTCTATTGCTTCATAACCACTTGGATAATCTAAAACACAACCTTCTTCATATTCATAATAGATATTTTTTGAATGTAAAAAATTAGTTCTAATATGTGCATCTGTTTGATAAATATAGTGTGAGTCAGTTCCCATCATTAATTGAATATCATATTTTTTATGCATACCTAAAAGAAATTTATTTACTTGTTTTTGTATTTCAATATTATGATACTGTACTTCTAAGTAAAAATTATCTTCAAAATGATTATGTAATTGTTCAATTATATTTATAGTTGTATCTAAATCGTATTTGTGAAATGCCACGCAAGCAGTAGTAAGAACGAAATTTTGTTTTGGCAAATTCAGCAATAACGACATATCTAATCTTGGAACTTTATAAAATCCAGAAATATTGCCCTCAGAAAGTGTCGCATTCAATTCTCTCCTTCCTTGCTCATTTTTAGCAAGAATACAGATATGGCAATTAGTACCATCTTTTTTTAAGCGATCTAATACGAAATATGCTTCACTTCCATAT